>MDTD01155425.1_pt1 | contig 32573 bp, 30 predicted proteins | sample 811221 | NCBI WGS metagenome assembly MDTD01 (sample SAMN05326646, study PRJNA326480) | marine metagenome | isolation source: seawater | place: Pacific Ocean: South West | collected 2011
TCGGCAGTACTGTTCAAGCTGAAGATAGAAATTTTCCGCTAACGGTATTTGATGGTAAGAAATATCATACAACTTACAAAAAACAGGATAGAAACTGTAAGTAATATCGGGAAACAAAACAGGCTGCGTCTTTCTAAACAAGCCGTTAAAGGCGTGCGCTAGCACCTCATCAGAGCCGTTACCTACAAATATTTGATCCGGGGACAGTTCATAATAATCAGCAATTGTGTTCTTCAGTTCTTTTGAATCAGGGCAAGGATAGAGCCGCAATTGCTGATTTGCACAATCAGTTATTGCTTTTAAAGATTTTGGAGATGGGCCATAAGGGTTTTCATTAGTATTTAGCTTAATTACTGCCGGATCCAACGGTTGCTCCCCAGGGATATAGGGTTCTAAACCGTTGACAAAATCACTCCAATACCTACTCATAAATTTCGCCGTCAGTTGTCACTTGTCTTGCTCAATACGCAATTCGGCAGCGCGAGCATGCGCTGCAAGCGATTCGCTCTTTGCTAAAACAGAAGCGATTTGTCCAAGGTCTGAAGCTCCCCTAGTTGAACAGTGAATTATGGAACTGCGCTTTTGAAAATCATAAACTCCCAGTGGAGAAGAAAATCTCGCTGTGGCGGAGGTCGGTAAAACATGATTTGGCCCCGCGCAATAATCTCCTAAGACCTCCGATGTGTGACGCCCCATAAATATAGCACCAGCATTTCTTATTCGAGGAAGCCATTCCTTGGGGTTTTCTACTGATAATTCGAGATGTTCAGGAGCCAACAGATTGCTCAAGTTAACGGCTTCAGAATCGTCTTTAACCCTGATCAAAGCACCTCGGGTTCTTAGCGCCTTACAAATGGTTTCTCTGCGCTCCATGTCCGGAAGCAGTTTAGTCATACTCAGATGAACAGCGGAAAGGAAATCATCATCCCAAGCCAAGAGTATAGACTGTGCATCTTCATCATGTTCAGCTTGAGAGAATAAATCCATTGCAATCCAGTCTGGGTCGGTCCTGCCATCGCAAATTATCAATATCTCGCTCGGGCCCGCAACCATATCCAATCCCACAGTACCGAAAACTTTGCGCTTCGCAGTAGCAACATAAGAATTACCCGGGCCAACAATTTTATCGACCTTGGGGACGAGATCAGTCCCATACGCCAACGCTGCAATAGCTTGGGCACCTCCAATAGTGAAGACTTTATCAATTTCAGCAATTGCTGCGGCTGCCAGAACTGAAGGATTGAGAACTCCTTGGGGGGCAGGAACAGCCATTATAATTTCGTCAACCCCGGCAACACGGGCAGGCAGGGCATTCATGAGCACAGTTGATGGATAACTCGCCTTACCGCCAGGTACATAAATACCAATCCGTTCAATTGCAGTAATTTTTTGACCGAGAGACGTTCCATTGGCCTCGGTAAATTGCCAGGATTTTTCCAACTGATGCTTATGGTAGTCACTAATTCGCATCGCGGCCTTTTCAAGTGAGGTTCGGAGATCATCATCCAATGCGTCTAGAGCTATGTCCAACTGATCCTGATGCACTATAAGTTGTTCTGCATACTTGCACGTTCGGCTATCATACCGATTGGTGTAATCGAGCAATGCTAAATCACCCCTTTTTCTCACCTCGAAAATAATTTCATCTACTACGGACTCGACCTCAACGTCAGACACAGATTGCCAAGCCGTTAGGTGATCGAGTTTCGAAGTGAAATTTCGATCGGTAGAGTTCAATAAATTTATCTCACAAAGCTTCATTTAAACTTTACAAAGCTCCTCTTAATCGATCAATGATGGCCTGAATAACCTCGAATTTGGTCTTCATAGCTGTTTTGTTTACTATTAGACGGGCACTTACATTTGCTATTAATTCTTTGGTCACCAATCCGTGGGCTTTCAGTGTATTACCAGTGTCAACAATATCAACTATTTCATCTGCAAGTCCTAAGACAGGAGCGAGCTCCATAGCACCATAGAGCTTGATAAATTCCGCCTGCCGTCCTTTCTGAGCATAATACTTCCGTGCTACGTTAATATATTTCGTCGCTACTATGATACGGCCTTCTCCGATTCCTGTATCTTTTGATGAGGCCGTCATTAGACGGCACCGAGCCATATCTAAGTCAAGAGATTCGTAGTAACCGCCGCCCGCATCCTCCAACAAAATATCTTTACCCGCTATGCCCATGTCCGCAGCTCCGAACTGCACATAAGTTGGCACGTCCACTCCACGCAGGATGAGCAATCTAAAATTTTCAATGTTGGTTTGGAAAACAAGTTTTCTACTGCCTGCGATATCTTGGGATGGCCTTATCCCCGACGTCTCAAGCAGTGGAAGCACCTCCTTAAGAATGCGACCTTTAGTCAATGCCAATGTAATCTGCGTCATAAATTTGATTCTCAGTTCATTGATCAATACGTCTTATTTTAGCGCCTAGCAAGCACAATTTTTCTTCAATACGCTCGTAGCCCCGATCGATATGATAAATCTCTTCCACCAAAGTCTCACCTTCTGCCACCAATGCAGCGATCACCAGGCTGGCAGAAGCTCGGAGATCAGACGCCATCACTCTCGCACCTTTTAGTCTCTTCACCCCTGTCACGACGGCGCTGTTTCCAGAAATAGCAATTTTTGCTCCCATACGATTTAGTTCTTGTACCTGCATTAGCCGATTCTCAAAGATAGTCTCTTCTACAATTCCGGTTCCCTCAGCTATTGCATTCACGGCAGTAAGCTGAGCTTGCATATCAGTCGGGAAACCGGGATAAGGCGCAGTTCGAGCATTTACAGATAGCGGCCTCCGGTTTTCCGCATCTAACTCAATCCAATCGTTTCCAAATTTAATTTCTGCTCCAGTTTCACCTAATTTCTTCAAGACCCCCTCAAGAATCCTTGGATCAGTCCGAGATATTTTCATTTTCCCTCTAGTAGCAACTGCGGCCGCCAGATAAGTGCCGACCTCAATTCGATCTGACATCACCTCGAAACATCCCCCATGCATCCTATCCACACCTTCGATTATCACCTTACGGGTGCCAGCACCGCTTATCTTTGCGCCCCACCTATTTAAGCAAGCTGCCAAATCCAAAATTTCCGGTTCCCGAGCCGCATTTTCCAGTACAGTGGTCCCGTAAGCCAGTGCAGCGGCCATCATTAGGTTTTCTGTCGCTCCAACAGAAACGCTACTCAAAACTATCCGGGCACCCACCAAACGGTCTGCGCACGTTGCCCTTATGTAACCATCAGAAATCTCTATTTTTGCTCCCATCGCCTCCAGCCCTCGCAAATGAAGGTCAACAGGCCTGCTTCCAATTGCACAACCTCCCGGAAAAGACACGTCTGCTTGGCCATATCGCGTTAACATTGGGCCCAAAACCAGTATAGAAGCACGCATCTTTCTCACCAATTCATAAGGTGCCGTCAGACTGTTTACGCAACGAGGGTCAACCTCCAAAGTGGCTTCTTCATGGGCTATGACTTTGACACCAAGAGCAGCCAAAAGCTCTTTAAACGTGATCACATCCTGAAGTTCTGGGAGATTGGAAATGGTGACAGTGCCATCACATAATAGTGCAGCCGCAAGAATGGGGAGCGAGGCATTCTTAGAACCGGACGCCCAGATCTCCCCCTTCAAGGAAGCGCCTCCATGAATTAACAGCTTATTCATCGCACAACTTCAGCGTTAAAAAACTTGTTTCTCGAAGATCAACCCAGAGGGGAATCACAATTAACCTGTTTTTCATCATGCCATTCTTCGGACGTAAAAGTATTCATGGCCACAGCATGAATGTGCCCTTCTGAGATTTGAGTGCTTAGTGCGCGGTAGACCAACTGTTGCCTTTGAACAGGTCTCTTACCCTCAAAAATCTCGCCAATTGCGGTTATGTGGCATCGGCTCCCATTGACTTCAACATAAATCTCACAATCGGGCAGTTTTGCCTTCAGTAGCTTAGTTATCGCTTCTGGTGACATAGAAACCTCTGAATTATTTAAAAAATTAGATCGCCTGATTTGCCCATGCGCTTATGACAAAATCAAGGTCATTAGAGTTTTTCTGCGCTGATTGAAGAAATTGATTGCGCAGCGTCTTTCCAAGGTTGATACCATTGATAGTGACATTTGTAATCATCCATTTGCCCGTTTTCTTTTTTCTCATTGTATAAGACAGCGGGTATATCTTATCAACACCGTGAATCTCTTGTTTGACATAAACTTTGTTTTGACCTTTTTTCAGAGGACTTTGGTCAGCTAAGATAATTTTTTCGTTATTAAAACTCAGCAGCCCTCTGCCATAAGTTTCAATCAATCCATCCCTAAAAGCCCTTGCAAACTCATCTCGTTGTTGGTTTGTCGCTATCTTCCTGTAGGATCCCATGACCATCCTCGCCATGTAAGAAAAATCAACGTGTGGCCTTAAGACTTCTCTAATGGCTGAAAAAAAAGATTTTTCATTTGTTGGATTTGTCTGTCTGTGCGATTTTATCACTTCAATTAACTCAAAGGTCACCTGCTCGACCAGAGAAAAAGGGTCCTCTTGGATTTTCGCTGACGCCAATGCCTCAGAAATCAATAAACCCTGCGTTTGTTTGCTTTGGGAAAACTTGAACTTGAGTTTGATGTCATCCGATGGAAGCTCTGCAATCGCTGTCGCATCATTATTTTGATCCGGCTGAGCATCGCCAAAAGTGGCTGCTAAAGAAAGCATAGCAATGAGTGCGACTCGAACGATTTTCAAATACTTATCTCCTTGCTCAACCAAAAGCGGACTGCGAAATTAATTTTCTTCTAAAAAAGCTGTAATAAAGCTGACAGAAACTCAACATCACTATAACATCGCAACCAACATAAAAAAACTCTCTTGACTTGTCCTTGGAGGTTGCTGGGTGTCCATTTTCATAGCCTCATCTGCCCTTATTATTGGCATCGTAGCGCTCATTTGGGGAGCAGACAAGTTTGTGGTTGGAAGCGCTGGTGCCGCCAGAAATCTTGGGATATCACCGATAGTGATCGGACTCACAATCGTGTCTATCGGGACTTCTGCACCAGAAATTATCGTGTCGATTAATGCTGCGCTAAATAATTCTGGAGAGTTGGCCGTCGGCAATGCATTAGGATCCAACATTGCCAATATTGGTCTTGTATTAGGCGTAACAGCTTTGGTATCTCCACTACCAGTAAATAGACAAATGTTACGAGAAGAAAGCCCAGTGCTAATTCTTATAACTGGTTTGGCCGGCCTGTGTCTTTACGATGGGTTTTTGAATCGGCTGGAAAGCATACTTCTTGCGCTATTGATAGTGCCATTAATCGTTTTGGTTATTAAATATAAAACTGCGAGTGACACCACTTTACTAGATAAGGATGAAGCGATACCAAAAATAGAATCAATAAACTCCGCAAAATGGTTCTTTATTGGCCTTATTTTTCTGTTGGTAGGCGCCGAACTCACGGTCTTGGGCGCAAAAGCGATCGCGCAATTCTTTGGCATAAGCGAACTGGTAATTGGGTTGACGGTTATCGCAATTGGCACTAGCCTTCCTGAACTGGCCGCTTCGGTGGTAAGTGCCATAAAAGGGCATCATGACATTGCGGTTGGAAATGTATTTGGGTCCAACTTATTCAACTTAATGCTGGTGATGTCAACTGCAGGAGCAATATCACCGATGCCACTTGACCATGACGTCTTCTACCGTGATTACATCAGCATGGCTGCCTTGACCTTTACCCTAGTATTTTTTGTCTTCTTGGCTGTCGGAAGAAGGAGAAACAATAAAAGTGAAGGGCTTATATCTAGACCATTTGGTGCTGTTTTTCTGCTAGGCTACATAGCCTACTATGCTATCTTATGGTTGTCATTCAACACGGGGTAATGACGAATGACGGAAAAAATGAAAGGATTTAAAAAACGCGCGAGTCGGATCGGATAAAATATTATAATGGCTAATGGGAATTATCGAGATTCTGCCCTCCGAACAATTCGTTTGGAGTCTGAAGCAGTTGCTGCAATGAGTTGTCATATTGACGATCACTTCGATGCGGCTTGCGAAATTTTCATGTCATGTTCGGGCCGTGCTGTGGTTATAGGGATGGGTAAGTCAGGTCATGTAGCTAATAAGGTAGCTGCAACATTGGCAAGCACCGGAACTCCAGCATTTTTTGTTCATCCGGGCGAAGCAAGCCACGGTGACATTGGCATGATAACCAAGGATGATGCGGTTCTTGCTATATCAAGCTCAGGTTCTACATCTGAAATTATTGCGCTGATACCACTCATAAAACGGTTAGGCATCCCTCTCGTAACTATGACAGGCGACAAAGATTCACCGCTAGCATTAGCGGCTTCGGTCAACCTAGATATTAGCGTCGAGCGAGAGGCATGCCCACTGAACCTCGCTCCAACTACTAGTACAACGGTATCACTAGTTTTGGGGGATGCGTTAGCAATCGCACTGCTCGAATCAAAAGGATTCACCGCAGAAGATTTCGCTTTTTCTCACCCAGGAGGTGCTTTAGGGCGCAAACTTTTGTTGCGAGTAAAAGATGTAATGCATAGCGAGGATAAAATCCCGAAAGTTAAAATATCTAAACCGCTTAAAGATGCACTTTTAGAAATGACATCAAAAGGTTTCGGCGTGACCTCTATTACTGACGAGTGTGGACGACTTGCAGGGATATTCACTGATGGCGATTTGCGTCGAAGTATTGACAAAGGATTGGATCTACTAAAGACCCCAATGGGCACTGTCATGTCAAATCATCCCATTACGGTAACGGAAAATATTCTTGCCGCTGAAGCAATGAAAATTATGGAAGACAACTCAATAACCGTCCTGCTTGTTGAAAACGAAGAAAAAATGGTGATTGGTATAGTCCATATGCATGATCTTATTAGCACAAGAGTGGTATAAAATGAGTATAAGTGCTCAGATTCTAGCTCCAGTCCCAGAAAAGGTAATTCAGGCAGCAGCAGCTTTGAAGCTACTGGTTCTTGATGTTGATGGGGTGCTCACAGATGGACAGCTCTTTTTTAGCGAAGAGGGAGAAATGCTTAAGGCTTTCAACATTCAGGACGGCCTTGGTATAAAATTGCTCCAGTCTGCGGGTGTCCAGGTCGGAATAATTACTGGAAGAACATCGGCGTCACTTAAACTCCGAGCAGAAGAGCTCGGTATTAGTTTTATAACTCAAGGACGGGAAGATAAACTCCCCGTTCTTGAAGAAAGACGACTTCAATTTACATTAGAATTACATGAAATTGGTTTTCTTGGAGACGACCTGCCAGATATGAAATGCATCCAGCAAGTGGGACTTGGAATTTGCGTGGCTAATTCTAATATCGCCGTGGCGCAGGTTGCAGATTGGCAAACCGAGAAGACAGGAGGATCAGGCGCGGTGCGCGAAGTGGCAGATCTTATCCTCGCAGCCCAAGGCAAACTCGACAAGATAATATCACGCTACCTATGATAAAGAACTACGCACTGATTATTGCTGCAGCTCTCCTTACGGTAGGCTTCCTTCTTGTGTGGGATTCACCACCAGAATCTTTTTTGAAAAAGTCTGCAGGGCCACCTGAGGCAATGCCCTTAGCCGATAGTTATATGCGGAAGGTTAACACACGTGTTTTTTCATTAGATGGACAAGTGCAATTTTCACTGCATGCTCCACAGATAGAATTTTTCAGAAATTTATTTGAGATTTCTGTCTTTGATCCAATTGTGATTTCCCATGAAAATAGTGGCAGAAAAGTAGAAATCTCGGCAGAATCAGGAGTGCTAAATCAAATTAGTCATCAGATCGAACTAGCTGGCAATGTGCATATTACAGTGGGCTTGGGTAGTGATATCGCTACACTTGAGACCGAAAAATTGACTTATTTTCCGAACGATGGCCTTGTGGAAAGCGACACAGATTTCGAATTCGAAAATATTAGAGGCAAAGTCTATGGCACCGGTATAGTAGCATACCCTGATAAAGGACATTACAAGTTTTTAGCCCAAGTGCAAGGCATATATGAATATCTTTAAATTCGCAATTCTATTAAGCTTAGCATGGTCTGCCACCCCGCTATTATCTTTCCCCAACGATTCCAATGCGGCAATCACGATAGAATCTGATAGCGCCGAGCAGAATGAAAATGAAAATGTTACTAAATATATTGGCAATGTTTCTATTAATCGAGGTGAGCTAAATATTAAAGCGGACTTGGTAACTGTAAAATATGAGAATAATCGGGTTTCAACTATTTTCTGCGAAGGAAATCCCTCAAATTTTAATCGGCTTACTGCCAATAAAAATGAAGAATTAGTTGGGATAGCGGATAAAATTGAATATTTTATTACGAAAGAGATTGTTCACTTAATGGGCAATGCTTCTCTGAATCAAAACGGTACAATCATCAAAGGAGATACTATTTCCTATGATATAAGGAATGGAATTTGGAAGGCACGCGGTAATAGCCTTTCAGAAAGAAAACGTATTCAGTTGGTAATCCCTCCTTCAGACTTCGAGAATCAACTAGAGCAAGCACCTCGGGAAGACATTGCTTTATGAAGGTGCTCAGCGCCCAAAACTTAGAGAAGGTATATGCTAAAAAACCGATTGTGCATGGTGTATCCATTGAAGTCGAGCAAGGAGAAGTCGTCGGATTGCTTGGGCCCAATGGCGCAGGCAAAACATCATGCTTCTACATGATTATTGGTTTAATTGAACAAGATGGGGGGAGGATCTCAATTGGTAACGAAGACATTAGCGATTTGCCAATTCACGGCCGAGCCGAGCGAGGACTGAGCTACCTGCCGCAAGAACCATCGATCTTCCGAAAACTAAGCGTAAAAGATAATATCCTCTCAATCTTAGAAATACAAAAATCACTTTCTCTTGCTGAACGCAATGATGCTTTAGAAAGATTGCTCGATGATCTCAGCATTTCTCATCTCAGGGATAGTCTCGGTATGAGTTTGTCTGGGGGGGAAAGGAGGCGTGTAGAAATCGCTCGCGCGCTCGCCACTGACCCTAAATTCATTCTACTTGATGAGCCATTCGCTGGTGTTGATCCTATTTCTGTAAATGATATCAAAATCATCATTCGCTTCCTGATTCAGCGTGGAATTGGAATTTTGATTACAGATCATAATGTCCGTGAAACTCTAGATATCTGCCACAGAGCTTACATAATGGCCGAGGGGAGAGTTATTTCGGAAGGAACAGCTAAACAGATTTTAGAAGACAAAAAAGTGCGTCAAATATATCTTGGCGATAACTTCTATCTTTAAGCGCTTTTTTTAGCCTAAGGAATTGATATAAGAGCGGATCCAGCACTAAAATTACTCAAAACTTCTCGGACAATATTTAAACCTGATGAGACCCGGCCTTCAGTTAAAAATAAATCAACAGCTAACAATGACACCTCAGCTGCAACAGGCTATTCGTCTTTTGCAATTGTCAACGCTTGAACTGCAACAAGAACTCACCGAACAACTTTACAATAACCCCTTATTGGAACTTGATGAGGAGGAAGAAAAACGAGAAGAAACTCAAGACGAGATGGATCTTGACTTGGATGACTCCATCCTAAATAAAGAGAGTGATCCGGTTGATTCTCGCGCGCTAACGGAGGATTTGTTAAATTCATCTAATAATTTCTTAGCATCTGAAACTCAAGACACACCAGATCTCTCTTGGGAAGAAAATGGAGCAGGTGACTTGCCCGTAGAAGGAAATTGGGAGGACGTTTACAACCCCATAACTAGTAACGTAGCAGGCGGAAGTGGGGAAATCGATCTCGAACAGGTATATCAGGTAACTGAATCCCTGCAAGACCATCTCCGCTGGCAATTAAACTTAACACCATTTTCTGAACGCGATAGACAAATTGGTATGACACTTATTGATTCAATCGACAACAATGGATTCTTAACGGACGATGTCCTTAACATTACCGAACATCTCCTAACTGAACAGGAACCTTTGCAAGAAGAAGAAATTATTGCGGTGTTGCACCGTCTACAGCAATTCGATCCAGCCGGCGTTTTTGCCAGAGACGTTCAAGAGTGTCTTCTGATACAAATCAATCAGCTGCCGTCAAAAACACCATTCATTCTAGAGGCAAAACGCTTGGTGCTCGAGTTTTTGAATGATTTAGGCTCTGTAGATCCTTTACGTCTATCTAAAAAGACTGGTTATAGTCTAGATCAAATTCGCGAGGCCATGCTTTTAATCAAAAATCTTAATCCGCGTCCCGGGGAGGCTTTATCTGCTCAAAGTGTAGATTATGTTGTACCGGATGCGATTGTTGAGAAGATTGACAACAGCTGGAGGGTCAGGCTCAACGACGCTAACCTTCCTCGATTACGTATTAATGATTCCTACAGCAGTCTAATCAAACGCTCGGATGACAGCCAAGATAATCAGTACCTGAAGGATAATCTGTCTGAGGCGCGCTGGTTTTTAAGGAGCCTTGAAAGCCGAAACGAAACACTGATGCGAGTAACAATGACTATTGTTGAACTACAACAGGGATTTCTTGAACAAGGACCGATTGCCATGAAACCGATGGTACTGGCAGATGTGGCTAATCGTCTAGAGCTTCATGAGTCCACCATTTCACGAGTGACTACGACCAAATATCTGGCGACTCCACAAGGTATTTTTGAGCTAAAATATTTTTTTTCGAGTCATGTTGGTACGGCTAGCGGTGGAGAATGCTCGTCAACAGCAGTTTGCGCTATCCTTAAAGAAATGATTAACGCTGAGACCCCATCAAAGCCTTTGAGCGACAGCAAATTGACCGCACTTCTTGATGAACAGGGAATAAGGGTCGCAAGACGCACCGTTGCAAAATATAGAGAAAGTATGGGTATCGCTTCATCCAGTCAACGTAAGAGATTTGAAAATACATTGTAAAAAGGGATTAACTATGCAGATGACCATCAGTGGGCACCACCTCACCATTACTGATCCAATTCGTAACTACGTTACTGCAAAGCTGCTCAAATTAGAACGTCGCTGCGAATCGATTACTAGGGTTGTAGTGACATTAACTGTTGATAAGCTAGTACAGAAAGCAGAAGCTACTGTTCATGCGACTGGAGCCGAGATATTTGCAAACTCCGAGCATGAAGATCTTTATGCAGCCATAGATGCACTTTCCGAAAAGCTAAATAAACAAGTAATAAAGCATAAACAGAAGCAAAGAGGCCGGTAGTTTTTGACGATGAAAATTTCCGACGTATTAACTCCAGAAATGTCCTTATGTGACTTGAAATGGAGCAGCAAGAAAAAAGTATTCGAGAACCTCGCTCAATTTATATCCCAAAACTTGGAGGGCGATACAGATAGAGCTGAAGCATTATTGCAAAGCATGGTGGCGCGAGAACGTCTTGGCAGCACAGGAATTGGTAAAGGAGTAGCTGTACCTCACTGCAGAGTGACTGGAATTACTCGCGTCTATGGATGCATCATTAAGCTGAACTTCTCGATTGATTATGACGCGTTAGATCAGCAGCCGGTAGATTTGATTTTCGCTCTTGTAGTTCCGGATGAGCATAATGATGATCATCAGAAAACTTTATCTTGTGTCACTAGAGTACTGCAAAGCTCAAGCTCTCGAAAACAACTCAGAGCGTGCCGAAATAACCAACAACTTTTCAACACCCTTATTCAACTAGAGCAGAGTATTTGAAAATGCGTCTAGTTGTAATAAGCGGCCACTCAGGATCTGGAAAAACATCAGCATTAAATATTTTGGAGGATGCCGGTTATTCTTGTATAGATAACCTTCCGGCTAGTCTATTGCAAAATCTGATCTCTCAGCTTAGTAAAGGACCATCACTCAGGGAAAAAAAGCTGGCAGTAGGCATAGATGCCAGAAACCTTTTAGGTGATCTATCGACCATTGCAGAAATTTTAAAAAAAATAAGGGCTGAAGGCGTTCAAGTAGATGTCATTTTTATGTATGCCCGTCGACCAGATCTAGTAAGAAGATATAGCGAAACCAGACGCAAACATCCTCTAAGCACCAATGGCATAAGCTTGATGGAGGCCATTGAATTAGAAGATTCTCTCTTGGCACCGATAGCAAAAATCACCAATCAAAAAGTGGACACCACCGGCCTCTCCCAGAATCAGCTAAGAGGCCTCATAAAGAAAATTGTAGAGCCCGATAATGTCAATTACATGTCGATTCTTTTCGAGTCTTTTGGCTACAAAAGAGGTCTGCCTGAAAATTCTGATTTCATCTTCGATGTCCGATGCCTTCCAAACCCTTATTGGAAGACGGAGCTTCGACATAAGACAGGTCTTGAACCGGAAGTCATTCAATTTTTAGAAGCACATGTTGAAGTTGCTGCAATGTTGGCCGACATAATCGGATTTCTGGACCGTTGGATCCCAAAATTCCACGAGAATAATAGAAGTTATCTAACGATTTCAATTGGCTGTACTGGTGGGCAACACCGCTCCGTTTACATGGCTAATAGGCTCTATATGCACTACTTTGAACTTCAGAACGATGTTCAAGTAGGACACAAAGAACTCTAACTAAAAACGGTCTCCATGAAAAAATAATCTGTTTCGTTTTAATTTGGCGAATGGGTTCTGACTTTAGAAACTTGTTTTTGTCTGCTATTTTTACACCACCTTTCCGGAAAGAACATTAAACTCGCTATGGCATATCATCCTTGGAGCTTTCTGCGTCCAGAGACTCGGCAAATATTTGATCTACTCTCACCTCAACATCGTCCCAATCTCCGGCAATTGTATAACTGATACTGGATAGTCGATCTACTTGCTCCTCAACCAATTTGCTTGTCAAATATACTCCAGCGGCTGCAGGGAGACCGCCAACAATGGCTGCTACCCAAGGTAAATTAGTCGCTACAGGAAGTGTTGCAACTAACTTGCCCTCCATGGTTTCATTGGCCAAGTCAAACTCACCAGCCATAGTCATTTTCCCCGAAGGCATCTTCATATGCAATGGTTCATCTAGCCGAGCCTTGCCAGCATTAAAAGAGAAGCTGCCATTGAGTGAATCATAGGGAAGGTTTTGATCGAAAACGTCTGAAAAATCCAGCTGTAGCCTTTTTAACCAGTTGGCAAAATTTACCAAGCTGATCATTCTAAGAGCCAAATCGGCACTTGGAGAAGATTTGTATAAACTACCTGAAGAAAACTCAAATTTAAAATCGCCCTGTAAATTATCTCGAGAAAAACCCCAAGGTTTATCCGGCCAGTTCAGATCAAAAACAACACTACCTGATTCACTGTCCGCTATTCTTGGCAAATTCAAACTTTGAAAAACCTCTCCCACGTCTGTCAGTCTGACAGGTCCGACCAACCTACTGGAATGGATGTCTCCGTCAAAATGCCAAAAAAACTCTGCAGGTGGATATTGATTATTGGAGCCGAGATTAAAACCAAAAATGTTGCCGCTAATATCGCCAAACGCAGCTCCGGAAATTTCCGATCTAAGGCTAAAACCAATACCACCCCATAGTTCATCCTCCACAAACAACTCATCAATAGATATATCAAGATTTGGGAATCCTCTCGGATCCATAACAACTGATGATTCATTTTCTGGCAGCCAATTTTTGGCAATTGCTAATCTCGACAACTTCAATTGAGGTAATTTATCCTCAGAATGAAAATGAAAAAAATCTCCGTCAGCAATATCACTCTGAAAACTCACAGTGGTGCCTTGCTCTTCCCAGCCAATCAAAGCTGAAACATTGTTTAAACGCATATTGAACGGCGTCAGATAATCAAAAGTTAGATCGAGGGATGGTTCCCATCGGTTTTGTTTATCCCTGCTAAATGCAATATCTTCAATCTCGTCTGCTGGATTACTAGTAAAAATCTGAACAAATGGCTCCCACATTTTTAAGTCTGCGGTGGGCAAATGCCCGGCAAAGAGAAATGTTCCACTTTTTGGTGTTTCGACATTTCGTTTGTAGCTTAACACTCCTCTGTCTAATAGGCCCTCACGAAATCGAACATCGAGATTTAAATCGCTTGCTAGATTTCCCGATATGGCCTTAAGCTGCGAATCCATGATGATTGCCAGATTTGCTTTCATTGACTGCTCAGGCATCTTACCAAAGGGTTCTGGTAAGCTGATTTCTACGCCTTCCAAGTTACTATTCAATTCCAGAACAAATAGTTGAGTTAGAGCTGCTGATTGCCGAGGTATTCGCAACGATCCGCTTATTGGTATATTCCCTTTGACAACTTCATGCCAAGGAAAGTCAACTAATCTATTCAACTTTTTAGGCTCTATTCGACTCTCCATGTCTACCATCTGGTAGTCTTTCTCAGTGTAAAAACGAGCTCTAATCGGTCGGCCCCAGAAACGACCTTTCACGTTTTCCGCAAACAAGCCTCGTTTCGATTCAAAAACCAAATCACCAAATATTGCCGTCACAGCTATCTTACTATCAGGCAAATGGATCTCTCCGTCGTTAAGATCTATGGTTGCACTGTAGGCTATATCAGTTTCATCACTTCGATTACCTTGTATCTTTTTCACAGGTATATCCAAGAACAATTTGCTGGATTGGCTGCCTTTGTAATACCAACTATTGAGTGGGCCCATGGATCTATTTAATGGGGAGTTTGAGAGCACTGCCATCGCATCGGCAAGAGAGGATGACATATCAGCTTCAACTCGGATTCTTGACCCAATGCCCTTTGTCCTGTCGAACTCAATATCTGCTTTGATCAGGTCAATAGCACCTAAAAGACCGTCATCAATCTCTGCCAGAAAATATTTATCGTCTAAGATTGCTGCACCCATCAAATTTTTCGCACCATTCCATTCGGGATGAAAGTCAATCGCCGAATCATTAATCTTAAATGACAACTGATTTGTACCAGCGATGGGAGTATATTTAGGCGCACCTCTACGAAAGGCGAGGCCTAACTCGTCAACATCGGCAGATATAATTGCCTTTTGCAACCACGTTTTTAACCCGGCGGGTGTTTTCTTTGGGAAATATTTCTCCCTAAAACGTGCATCTATGTTGCGCCCTCCTATCAAAATATTCATGTCGGGAGCACTGTCTGATAGCGGCATATCAGCTCGCAAAGAAAACATCGCATTTACGGTCCCGGCATCAAGTTTCGCGTTTATTAGATCACTTCGTATCTTAAAGACGCCTAGTCCGGACGTTGCAGATATATTGAATTTTCCCTGTAAACTCTGGAGATCTAGTGGCTCATCATAAACTCTGGCAAAGTGGATTTTTACTCCATTTTTGTCATCCAAATTGAAAATCGCTTGCGTCCCATTTAACTGTAAAAAAGCATCCAAATCTCGCACACCAGGCATTGCTCCATTTGCTGAACTATGGAAGTCATGCAACTCTGCCGCACCAAAATAGCCATTCACACCCATACCAAAGTGCACCTGACGGAGACGCCCTCCAAGCTCTAATCTTTGAGCCAGGTCGGATATCCAATGGTCATCATTTATAAGCTCTCGAAGAATTTGTACCGAGTCCTCGAGGTCTATGGTGTCGAGTATAATTTCAAAGTCCTTCTCACCTGAATCTATGTATTTAGAGAACTGCAAATTGATTGGCATGCTACGATCATCTATCTCGAAAAGCGCAAGCTGCTGAATACGAACACCCCAATTCATTCCTGGTGTGAACCATGCGGTTATGTCCGCCTTAATGTCCTGTATGTTTAATTGCTTGATTGAAGCCGAACGATTACTGATGCCACCAATTGTAATGTTGCCCTTAAAATCAGCTGCACCTCCCGGATGCACATCAAACCACACCTCGGAATCAACCACAGCTTTAGTGGTTAATGCATGCTTGAAGACGTGGGGCGCCGTTTTTGTAACACCAACGAGAATGTTTTCATCCAACCTAAGTCCTTCAATTTTCAAATAGCCGCTGGCATCAAATGTCTCAATGTCAGTCGGATCTCCATGCCCTTCGATTATCAAATAACTGGATTGCTGCTGACCCTCTAGGTTGAATGCAAGTTCGGCACGATGAAAATCATCCTCATTCTCAAAATTTAATTCACTTGCAAGAAAATTTAGTTTATTCCCATCATTAAAATGAAGACGTAAATTGAGCGTTTTCAATTCCACAAGTCGGCTAAATGCTATCGCCGACATAACATTTCCTAAACCACCACCATCATCTCCAGAAAAGCCTTTCAGCTTCCAAGAGCCTGCCAAATCCTGCTGCAAATTTATGGTTATTCGATCTACTGAGAAATTTTTCCAAATTAAAGCCAGATGCCTCAAGCTCTGATAGATGTCAAGATCAGCTCGAGCATCATTTATAACCACTGCCGAGGGCGTTGCCAAAGACCCAACCTCTAGTCTTTCAATTTGGATTATGGGCGAAGCCCCTGTCCACTCTGCAGATAGAAAGCCTAGTTCAACGGGAAGCCCCGAGGCTTCTTCAATTAATTCCTCGATCATATCTCGCTTAGAATCAATTTTTTCTGCCGATTGTCTTCCAAAAATGGTTAACAAAACGAGGCAAAGAGATATTACGGTAGCAAGTACCAAAAAATAACTAGTCGAATTAATCAGCAATTTTTTTGTCAAAGACATATGGTCTTAAAATTCAGTTAAATTGATTAATAAAAATCTACAGTTGAAGTCCTTTATCCAGAATCAACCCATGAATGATCAGTTTTCAATACAGTTTCTCCCTCTCAGCATAGTCGCTTGAGAAACTTGCCGCAGAGCATCCTAAAGCAAATCATGCTGCTAGCCCAATTTTCGACTAACGCACTCTTAGTCAATTGCAAAATTAAGAATCCCTTGACAATAAACTTTTTTCCTTATTTTTCCATACCGGCACGTGAAAGATTTTCAGTAATTCATAAGTTTGATAGATCGGCAATCCAACAACGCCGCTATAACTTCCGCTCACATGTTTAACAAAGATGGCGCCAAGCCCTTGGATAGCATAGCCACCGGCCTTTCCAAAAGGCTCGCCAGTATTACAATAATCCAAACGTTCTTTATAGTCCAAATCTCGAAAAGTAACCTCGCTTATGGCTAATCTCTGTTCAATAGCGGTCCGATTTGCAATCGCCACGGCTGAATAAACGAAATGTTTTCTGCCGGACAATTCGCCCAACATAGTGGTCGCCTCTTTCAGAGTTTTAGGCTTGCCAAAAATTTTTCTATCTAAGTTAACGATTGTATCTGCGCCCAGCACGGGCATATCAGGATCCATAATCGATAATCCTTGCTGAGCTTTTTCTCTTGCCAATCTTAGAACATAATCTTGGGGACTTTCATGACGAGTGTAACGTTCATCAACCGTATTTTGGGCAATCTGATATCTCACCCCCATCTGGCGGAGAATTTTTGCACGACGAACAGAGGCTGACGCAAGTATAATATCAAAGTTTCGGCTTGCCACTCGTCAGGGTTCTCGCGACAGATTGAAAGCCTTCTCATAAATTGGCAATACCATGACCGATATTATTGCCGCACCTGTAAACAAATCTATCGTGACGGGCAAACCCTGCAGAATCACTAAAATACTTTGCAAAAACCCTGCAAGCAGGCAAACGGCGAACAAACACACCAGACGATAGGTCAAAGCAAAATGACTTACCCATCTGGCCAGAACACATACAAGTCCACCGCATAGAGTAAATATAAACATGAAATGACCAAAAATAGTGCCCAACATAACATCAGCAAATAAGCCTGAGATCGAAGCAAAGCTGACACCAAAGTAGTCAGGGTAATTGAGAATCAAGGTGATAGTTAATACTAAAATAAAATTTGGCTTCCAATCCATCCAAACACCATAAAAAGGCATGAGCTGGCAAATGATTGCCATCAAAAAAGCAGCCGAGAGCTTAAATATGCCTGGTGAAGCAGCCATCATTCAATCCCGATACGCTCTCGAGAGCCAGAAGTAAATACAAGCAACAGATGCGTACTTCTATTCAAAAAGGCGAATGGCTCGACCTCTATACTCATAAATTCAGACTCGGTTGTCTTTTCGATTGAAGAAATCTGTCCAACCGGATAACCCGCAGGGAACCGACCTCCCAGACCTGAAGTAACTAGTTGGTCTCCTAGCTCTATGTCAGAAGTCGGAGGTACGAACCGAAGCGTAAGACGATTGAAATCTGAAGTTCCCTCCGCAATTGAGCGCACACCATTTCTCAAAACCTTCACCGGCAGAGCATGGCTAGCATCACTAATAAGAAGAACTTCACTATGTGTATCGTAGACCGTTATTACCTGGCCCATTAGACCCTCGGCATCTAGCACAGGTTGTCCAATGAAAGAACCATCAGTAGCGCCTCGGTCTATTGTAATAGTATGTCTCTGCGGAACATGAGAATTGCCAATAACTTGAGTCAAAATAACGCTTTCGATGACTGACTTTGAGGCATTTAGCAACTGTAATAAACGCAAATTTTCAGCGGCGAGCTCTGACATTCGTTGCAAGCGGCCACTGTAGATAAGTCGCTCTTGTCGCAGGCTGTGATTTTCGTTTATTAAATCTGTCTTGTTAGCAAAGGTATCAGAGCCCCATTGCTCTATCCGCTTCGGCACCTCTAGAGCCCAGTAAAAAGGCTTGCCAAAATACTGTGTACCGTAGCGAAGAGGTTGCAGCCAGTCAGTCGATCTATCAACAATCATAAATGCAATAGATATAAGCCCAAGAATTAATACACTTCTCAATAGTGGCGGATACATTTTAATGGCTCAAATTTATTACTTTTATGAAGAAGCGGAGCCGAACCTTCTCGATCCCTTAAACTTCTTGAGTCAAGGAGGCCAAGCGATGGCCACTCATCAGCTCCATAGCTTGGCCACCACCCCGCGCCACACAAGTGAGCGGATCTTCAGCAAGTATAATGGGTAATCCTGTTTCGTTATTCAATAGGCGATCCATATCTCGTAGTAGGGAACCTCCGCCAGTCAGCACTATTCCAGTATCAGCAATATCCGAGGCCAATTCTGGTGGGGATTGCTCTAATACCCTCTTCACACCAGCAACAACTCCCGACAAAGGTTCCTGAAGAGCTTCTAAAATTTCGTCACTGCTCAGAGTAAAGGCTCTGGGAACACCCTCGGCTAAATTTCGACCCCTTACATCTATTTCTCTTACTTCTTCTGCGAGAAAAGCTGTGCCAACCTCAATTTTGACACGTTCGGCTGTGCTATCTCCTATAACACATCCATACTTCCGCCTCACGAAAGCTACGATCGCCTCGTCGAATCGATCACCCCCGATTCGAACAGAGTCAGAAAAAACTACTCCATTCAAAGATAAAATGGCTATCTCGGTTGTGCCCCCCCCTATATCAACAACCATTGATCCGACCGCCTCCTCCACCGGTAAACCTGCACCGATGGCTGCCGCCATAGGTTCTTCGATCAAAAATACTTCCCGAGCACCTGCGCTGAAAGCTGACTCTTTAATAGCACGTTTTTCTACCTCTGTTGCCATGCACGGTACACATATCAACACTCTTGGACTGGGAGGTAAAAAATTATTGTATATAGTATCAGCATGAACCTTTTTAATGAAATACTGAAGCATCTTTTCGGTGACTTGAAAATCAGCAATTACTCCGTCCTTCAGAGGTCTGATGGCAGTTATGTTACCGGGAGTTCTACCGAGCATTCTCTTGGCATCTATGCCGACAGCTTCTACCACTTTTTGGCCCATGTGATGCCTGATAGCGACCACTGACGGTTCATTGAGTACTATACCTTTTTCAGGCACGTAAATCAGAGTGTTGGCAGTCCCCAAATCGATGGAGAGATCGCTCGAAAAAAAGCCACGGATTTTTTTAAGTAACATCTATCTGTATCCCCTAGCGTAGAACATATGATCCTATGCCATTCACAGGCCGCCAAATAAGCGGTCAAAGATAACAGCGCTTTCCTCGCAGAGCAAGCGGGTAAAGCGTTTTAGTTATGATTTAACCCAATTTGTTACAAATGATCTGCAATTGTCTGAAAAAAAACGCTCTCGAGCGGATTATTAAAACAAATTCTGATGGTAGCCAACTGCAAAAAGGATCGACATGACCGAAAAATTTGTTTATGTAGCGTTAATTTTATCCAGAATATAAACTATAATTTAATTGAACGGGGATCGGCATGGCATTAGATCGGGAAGATATCAAAAAGCTCGCGGTTCTATCGCGAATAAAGATTGAAAATAGTTCTATTGAAGAAATAAGTGAACGCTTACATCGAGTTCTTGATTTGGTTAATCAACTCAGTGAAGCCGACACATCATCGGTGGAACCAATGGCCCATCCTCTTAACGCGGTTCAGCGGGCACGCGATGACAAAGTCACTGAAATCGATTTGCGAGAACGTTTTCAGAAACTGAATCATCATACTCATGATGGGCTTTACTTAGTCCCGAAAGTCATAGAATAGAGTTTTCTTGCATGCATAACATGTCTATTGCCCAGTTGGAAGACGGCTTACGGTTAAAAACTTTCTCAAGTAGGGAGCTAACACAACATTTCCTATCGAGGATTTCCGATTTAAATCCTGAGATCAACGCTCTGATCACAGTCGCTGAGGAGACCGCTTTAAAAGATGCTGACAAAGCGGATATGTCAATCAAAAGTGGGTCCGCTAAAGAGCTCTGCGGCATACCGATACTCCATAAGGACATTTTCTGTACCGAAGGTATTCTGACTAGCTGTGGGTCTCGAATGCTAAGTAATTTTATTCCCCCGTATACGGCTACCGTTGTCAGGAACTTTGAAAATTGTGGCGCAGTCATGCTGGGCAAAACTAATATGGATGAATTTGCCATGGGGTCCTCTAATGAAACTAGCTTTTATGGGCCCGTGAAAAATCCTTGGGATACCAAAAAAGTTCCAGGTGGGTCATCAGGCGGCTCAGCAGCTGCAATTGCTGCACGTCTCGCACCCGGAGCCACCGGGACCGACACTGGCGGTTCAATTAGACAACCGGCGGCACTTTGCGGCGTTAGTGGCCTAAAGCCCACATACGGCAGAGTATCTAGATGGGGTATGATAGCTTTTGCGTCAAGTCTAGATCAAGGCGGACCGATCGCCCGAACCGCTGAAGATTGCGCAATCTTACTTAACTGCATGGCGCGTTATGATCCTCTTGATTCTACTTCTGTCAATCAAGAGGTTCCAAACTATAGAACTACGTTAAACAATTCAATTAAGGGTTTGAGACTCGGTCTACCAAAAGAATATTTCCATTCAGGGTTAGATACTGAAGTTGAACGAACCGTGCGAGAAAGTCTGGATATTCTGGTGGGTCTTGGAGTTGAGTTGGTTGAGATAAATCTCCCAAACAGTCACCTTTCCGTGCCTGCATACTATGTGATTGCGCCGGCGGAAGCTTCAGCAAACCTTTCGCGATTCGATGGAGTCCGTTATGGTCACCGTTGCGAAGATCCTGTCGACCTAAATGATCTTTACTGCAGAACGCGGGGTGAAGGTTTTGGGGAAGAAGTACAACGCAGAATATTGATTGGTACTTATTGTTTGTCCGCAGGCTACTATGACGCATACTATTTAAAAGCTCAAAGAGTCCGGCAGCTTATTCAACGCGACTTTGCAACATCTTTGGAGAAAGTCGACCTCATAGCTGGGCCCACCTGCCCATCCCCCGCCTTTGAATTTGGTTCTAAGGGAGATGATCCTGTAGCGATGTATCTAGAAGATATCTATACCATAGCAGCAAATCTGGCCGGCCTTCCTGCGATGTCAATACCATGTGGCCTAGTCGGAGGGAATCCGGTAGGTCTCCAGTTGATAGGAAATTACTTTGAGGAGGCAAAGATTCTAAATGTTGCCCATGCATTCCAAAAGGTAACAAGTTGGCATAGTGCTCCACCATCGGGCTTTTCACTATGAATTGGGAGGTAGTCATTGGATTGGAGATTCACGTACAACTCAACACAAAATCCAAGTTATTTTCCGGCGCAAGCACACAGTTTGGAGCAGTTCCGAATACTCAAGCATGTGCAATAGATTTAGCCATGCCGGGGACTTTGCCAGTTGTAAATCAACAAGCGATAAATCATGCTTTGCTATTTGGACTTGCGATAGACGCTCATATTCCTGAAATATCAGTTTTTGAGCGCAAGAACTATTTCTATCCTGACCTTCCTAAGGGTTATCAAACCACTCAATTAGACAAACCGATTATAGGTAAGGGGGCAATTGACATAGAGCTCTCGGATGGAAGTAAAAAGCTCATCCGCATTCACCATGCCCATCTAGAAGAAGATGCAGGCAAATCCCTCCATAAAGGTAGTTTTGATAAACACTGCTCTGGAATTGATCTAAATCGCGCAGGCACTGCATTAATCGAAATTGTTACCGAGCCGGATATTTCAAATGCTTCCGAAGCGGTTCTATTCGCAAAGAAATTACATGGAATAGTGACCTCGATCGGCATTTGTGATGGCCATATGGCTGAGGGTTCAATGCGTTTTGATGTAAACGTGTCTATCCGACCTCTGGGAGACAAAACATTGGGGACCCGAACTGAAACAAAAAATTTAAATTCTTTCAAGTTTATGGAAGAGGCCATAACGCTTGAAGTGGATAGACAGATAGGAATACTCGAGGGAGGGGGCTCTGTTCTTCAGGAGACCCGTCTTTATAATGGCGAAAATAAGCGCGCCCGAGCGATGAGAAGTAAAGAAGAGGCAAACGATTATCGCTATTTTCCATGTCCTGATCTCTTACCTATAGTGGTAACAAAAAAGCAACTTCAATCTCTGCGTTTGACATTACCTGAATTGCCAGACGAGCGCTCCAGGAGACTGATAGAAACATATATGATTGCTCCTGCAGACGCAAAAACTATAGCCAATCAAAAGGCTCTGTCAGATTATTTTGAGCAGGTGGCCGTCAAAAGCGGCCAGCCAAAACTTGCAGCAAATTGGGTGACCGGTGAGCTTCTAGCTCAGCTTAACAATGAAGGAAGAGATGTGGGTGACTGTCCTGTCCCTCCAGATCAACTGAGCCTTTTAGTCACTTACCTGCATGGCGATAAAATCTCAGGGAAAATGGGCAAAGAGATTTTTGATGCCATTTGGCATGGCGAAGGCGAAGTAGACGAGGTAATTGAAGGGCGGGGGTTAAAACAAATTTCGGATGGTGCTGCCTTGGAGAAAGTGGTAACCGACGTTTTGAATAGTAACCAATCCTTGGTTAAAGAATATATTTTAGCTGATGAAAAGCGCCGAAAGAAAAAACTCGGTGCTTTTATGGGACAAATAATGAGTGTTTCCAAGGGACAGGCCAACCCGAACCAAGCTAGCCAGATATTAGTAAGAATGCTCCAAGAGAAGATTGATTCTTTTAAAGGCTAAAATGACGAGGCGCGATCCAAAGACTTTAGCAAGGGCTAATAAATGGGCACAGGTTGATTTTCTTGTGCTAATATCACACGTATTGGTCTTGAGGAGTAAATTAACTACTAAAGCTGTATTTTATGTGGGAAGAAGGGCAGATGAGTAGCCCTTGAATCGGAGGTTTTAAGTGACGCAATATGATAAAGAATTCGAATTTTATGTCGGACCGGCGACCCATCTTGAGGGGGCATCTTTAGCAATTGATGGCACCGCTCGAATCGATGGAAAGATCGTGGGTAAAGTTTCTGTAAAGCATTTAATAGTCGGTGTTGATGGTGTAGTGCAAGGAGATATTTCTGGAGAGACCGCTACAATAGAAGGCACAGTAGAGGATACCCTATCCCTCACAGGGAAACTGACAGTTTGTTCAACCGGACGCATCAGGGGAAAAATCCAATATGGCTCCATTCAAACTGAAGAGGGTGCAAAGTTAATAGGAGAAATTACTACCGACTGGGATCAAGATTCTCATGCGCCGAAAGTCTCTAGCCGATTGGAAGCATTTAATGCCGGATTAAATATGGACTCGGACACTGAAGAACTTAACACTTAGATAGCTTGATCTTTCTTGAGGAAAACAGTGAGTAAAGTGCGGTCAGAAACGGGACCAAGATTGAACTCCCGACCGAAGACAGTGGCATTCGCTAATTCTAAGGGGGGAGTCGGGAAAAGCACACTTGCGCTTCTTATGGGGTTAGGTCTAGCTACTCGGCACCGAGACTCAAGTGTCAATTTGATTGACTTGGATCCACAAGCAACTAGTAGTGACTCACTGCGAAGGTTTTGCGATTCTCGCTTTTCAGTCGTAAGCGATAGAAGAAACTATGCGAGCGGTTCGCCAAACAATGAGAACATTATTAGCCATATACACTCTCACCGGAGCCGAAGATTTAAAAAGCGATTTGTTGTGATAGATAGTCCTGCCGGAATAGAGCCAGGTAAGAGTTCTTTTCTTTTTCATTGCGATGTTCTATTGATTCCAACTTCGGTTAGTGATGCAGACATATTTGCAACTAGAAGATATGTGGGAAAGCTTCATCATCTTTTTCGGTCGCACGATAACCGTCAAACTTTTCCCCCACCCGCCTTGGTAATTCTTCCTAACTTAGTGGATAGTCGAGATGAATTTAATGAGCTTAGATTCGCGTTACAAAATGAACGCGCTTATTTGGGAAAACCTCTGTATTATTCCCCGGCCTTCAGACGTGCCTTCCGTGAGCAGCGCAATGACGACAATATACGAACAATTTTCAAGCAGGCTCAGCCATATACCCTCTGGCTAACAAGTCTCTTAACTCAATCTCACCGCCTGGAAAAAAGACCCAAAGAGTTGTTTCAGCTCTAAATAGAGTTTTTCAAAGTTTCGCTTAAAAAAATTGAGCCTCAATGCGACTCTCAATCTATTGCTAAACCTGCAAATAAAAAACAGATCAAAAGGAAAATTAAAGTAATCCTATGAAGATATCATCGAACTTAAAAGACAAATCGCTGGAGATACTAGTAGTTGGAGCTGGTTTGACTGGAATTACTGCAGCCTCCCTATTAGCTCAAAAGAAAAGAGTTTTAGTTTTGGATAAAGGACGGCAAATTGGGGGACGCCTTGCGGATCATGAAATAGAAGGAGCCCGTTTTGATAAAGGCGGACAATTCGTAACAGTGCGAGATGATAGATTTGCCAAGCAGGTTAAAATTTGGAGAAAAAAAGGAGTGATCAAAGAATGGTATCGAAAAGTAGATGGCCAATCTCATGAAACTCTCCGTTTAAGAGGCCTGCCAAATATGAGGACTCTAGCACTTGACCTAGCTAAAAAACTCAACATCTATTCATATTGCCGTGTAAAAAAGATCATGAAGCACTCTGATCAATGGAGAGTACTTCTCGAGAATCGGGAGCAAATCAGCGCAGAAGCCATAATTTTGACACCGCCGGTTCCTCAATCTATCGATCTAATTGATAATGACCGAGTGCCGATTACCGCTCTCGTCCGTCAAAAGCTTGAGCGAATCACTTATGATCCGTGTCTAGCAGTGATGGCTTTGCTTGATTCACCCAGCAAAATCCCGGCGCCAGGCGCCGTCATCCCAGAGCACCATGCCATCGACTGGATTAGCGACAACCAACAAAAGGGCGTGTCATCAATGCCAGCCATAACGATTCATGCCAGTGCAGAATATAGCGCCAAATATTCTGCCGAAAAAAAATTGCTTCTGGCAGAGCAACTTATTGAATATGCTAATCCATGGGTCGGAGCAAATGTGACCAAGCATCAAAGCCACTTTTGGAAGTACAGCAAGCCGATCGCAACCCACCCAGAGCCATTTATTGTAGCCAACGAATCGCCAAGTCTAGTGATAGCGGGGGATGCTTTTGCGGGTCCACGAATTGAGGGTGCATTTGTATCAGGATGGGAGGCGGCGAACTATCTACTTGAAAATTGAGAACACAAACCAGAGTTAGTCTAAATCCGTCACATATTCCTGCGGTACAACCCCCCCACACTGTATAGAGCTTCGGTCATCTGACCCAGAGTACAATATTTCGACGCTTCCATTAAAGCCTCAAATACATTCTCTCGGTTCAGCGCAGACGCTCTTAATTTATCTGAAGCAACTTGATAGCGCGCTTGGTTTAATTCTTTAAACTTGACCAGATTATCTACTTGTATTTGTTTATCTCCTTCATTCGAGCGAGCCAATTCTCGACCCTCAATCACCTCCTCAGAGCCTTCCTCTGGAAGGAAAGTGTTAACTCCAATAATGGCAAGACTACCATCATGCTTCTTGTGTTCATAGTACATGCTCTCTTCCTGGATTTTCCCGCGTTGATACATGGTATCCATAGCACCAAGAACACCACCTCGTTCAGATATGTTCTCAAATTCTTTATAAACTGCCTCCTCAACCATATCGGTAAGCTGATCAACGATAAACGATCCTTGCCATGGGTTTTCGCAAAAGTTCAAGCCAAACTCTCGGTTTATGATCAATTGGATTGCAATGGCACGGCGAACGGATTCCTCAGTCGGTGTAGTAATTGCCTCATCATAAGCATTAGTGTGAAGGCTATTCGTATTATCAAAGATGGCATAAAGAGCTTGTAAAGTAGTGCGAATATCATTAAAGCTCATCTCTTGAGCATGCAAGCTCCTTCCCGAAGTTTGGATATGATATTTCAATTTTTGACTGCGTGAGTTCGCTCCATATCTTTCTTTCATGGCTCGAGCCCAGATCCTACGGGCAACCCGACCCATAACTGTATATTCTGGATCCATTCCATTAGAAAAGAAGAAGCTAAAATTTGGTACAAAGTCGTCTACATGCATCCCGCGGGACAAGTAATACTCGACAAGTGTAAAGCCATTTGACAATGTGAACGCTAATTGAGATATCGGATTGGCACCTGCTTCGGCAATATGGTATCCGCTCACCGACACACTGTAATAATTCCGAATATTGTTTGCTATGAAGTATAACTGCATATCCCCCATCATTTGCATCGCAAAATTTGTAGAAAAAATACAGGTATTCTGCGCTTGATCTTCTTTAAGTATATCGGCCTGAACCGTTCCTCTAACAGCGCTTAAAGTTTTCTCACGAATCTCCGAATATATATCTTTTGAAACTAATTGGTCGCCGCTTATACCAAGCAAACCAAGCCCAAGGCCATCATGAGTTTCCGGCAATTCTCCATCATATTGTGGTCTTTCTCGATCACTAAAAAACTCGTCTAGAACTTTCTCTGCAGACTTCCAACCATCATTTTCCCTGAGATACTTCTCGACCTGCTGATCGATTGCAGCATTCATAAAAAATGCAAGTATCATGGGCGCTGGACCGTTAATCGTCATGGAAACGGAAGTTGTTGGCGCACATAGGTCAAATCCAGAAAAGAGCTTTTTCATGTCGTCGAGAGTCGCCACACTGACACCGGAATTGCCTATCTTGCCCCAAATGTCCAGCCGTAAATCAGGATCCGATCCATAAAGGGTAACCGAATCAAAAGCAGTTGAAAGCCGAGTGGCCTCCTGACCTTTAGACAGATAATGAAATCGCCGGTTAGTCTGCTCTGGTGTTCCTTCACCAGCAAACATTCGTGTTGGATCTTCACCAGCGCGTCGGTATGGAAACACTCCTGCCACATAAGGATAAGAGCCCGGCAGATTCTCAGAGAGCAAAAACGTTAACTGCTCTCCCCAATCATTGAATTTGGGCGTAGCGATTTTGGGTATTTGAAGACCACTCAAGGACTCCACTAGATTTCTTCCTTTTACATCTTTTCCGCGCACCTTATAAGAATAGTTCTCCGTTTCGACCGCTTCTCTCCTCTTTGGCCATTCCTGCAATAAATGCATCGATTCCGCATCTAATCCATTTAGCGCTGCTTGGTAGTTCTGCCGCAACGCATGCATTGTTGGATCATTCTGATTTTCAAGAACTATGGAAGGATAAGCCTCCAAGGCATTGGGCAGATTTTCATCTTCTACAATTCGCAAAGCTTCGTAATATCTGAATGCCTTTGATGCAAGGTCGGCTTGAGCGATATTCTTTCTTTTGATCTCACGCGCTTGTTCACTGATTTCTGACAGATATCGTATTTTACTTCCGGGAATCAACGCTACAGATTTCGGTTCTTGCGCTTTATTTTGCGTTTCGGCAGTTTCACCAAAATATGGCAATCCCTTCAGCCACACGGACTTATCCAATGCATTCTTTTCTGCGATAAGCTTGCATAAGTTGGCAAATGCCCAATTTATGCCCGGGTCATTAAACTGGCTCGCGATAGTGGGGTAAACTGGAATATCCTCAAGCTTATTCTGAAAAGCATTGTGGTTACGTTGCCACTGTTTGCGAATATCTCTCAGCGCATCCTCCGTGCCACGCCTATCAAATTTATTCAAAATGATCATATCGGCATAATCAAGCATATCTATCTTTTCGAGCTGACTAGCAGCGCCATAGTCGCTGGTCATGATATAAAGGGAGAAGTCCACCAAATCAACTATCTCGGAATCTGACTGCCCAATACCAGCAGTCTCGACCAAAATAAGATCATAAGCTAACGATTTGAGAAATAACGTTATATCGCCCAGCATTTTGCTGGTAGAGAGATGTTGCCTGCGCGTTGCAATTGAACGCATGTATATATTTCTTGAAGACAACGTATTCATCCGAATACGATCTCCTAACAAGGCACCCCCAGTCCGTCTGCGCGTGGGATCGACCGCCAAGACTGCTATTCGCATGTCTGGTCGATATCGCAAGAAACGACCAAGAAGTTCGTCAACAGTGCTGCTTTTGCCCGCCCCACCAGTACCAGTCACTCCCAAGACGGGAGTTTCCCCAGCTTGCAACATCCAAGCTTTCTTCATGCGCGACAGTTCAACATCTTCAAAAAAGTCTTCCTCTATGAGAGAGATCATTTGGGCAACCGAGATTTCAGCATCTATAGAAACCTCACTCGGACACAAACCTTCGAGTCTATCTTTTCCGGCTCTTGAAATAAGATCATCTATCATGCCAACTAGTCCCAGTTGCATTCCATGCGTGGGATGATAGATCTTATCCACACCTTCTTTTTCTAGCTGATCTATCTCCTCTAATGTTATTGTTCCACCACCACCACCAAAGACCTTTATGTGTGAAGCATTATTTTTTCTAAGCAGTTGCAACATATATCGAAAATATTCCATATGCCCACCCTGATAAGAACTCATAGCAATGGCGTCGGCATCCTCCTGAATGGCAGCACGAACAACATCCGCAGCACTTCTATTGTGACCCAAATGCACCACCTCAGCGCCGCAACTTTGAATCATTCTGCGCATCACATTTATTGCTGCATCATGACCGTCAAAAAGCGATGCGGCAGTGATAAAACGGAGAGGTACTTTGTCTTTTTTGGTATGATGTGGTGAATCTTCATCAACCACTTGAGAACGTTTAGCCATTATTCTTACCTACGAGCCAAATAAAGTATTGGCAAATTATGAATTTAAAACACCTAAATTGTTTGAAGTTTTCCGCCAAAATCTTTCGAAAAACCGATATTTAAACATATTCTCTATTTCGTTAGTGACAAAACCTAGTAGAACGCGACCAAAAATTTTCCAACTATTACCAAGGTTAGGCGCATACTAAAAACTTCATAAAAACATTGGCTTAGAGGATTCGGCAGATAACGAACTATCAAGAAGTAAATATTCTACTCTTCCCTTTACCAGGAAGCGATTCTTTGAAATTACAAAAGGCTTTAGGAGTAAATTTAGTTCACTTAAAGTGTGTGTATAAGTTCTAAGAGATGCACCTTTACGATTCCCTTGCGTCAACCCGCAGGTGTCGGCTATACCATAGTGACAGTTTGGCATATCCGAGCCATGCATATTTCCGATACAGTAGCCTCTTGTTTTTTTGCTAAGGTTCGGGCTGAGAGCCTCTAACATGGCCAGAATATATGATCGCTTGAGGAAACTAAAAATATCCCAAAAGAGGCAGTAATCTAGTTGCACGTCTGGCGCAATTTTTATCGCACGTTTAAACAGCCGTACTAGCGATGCCTTTTGCAGATCAGGTTGCGATCCAGTAATAAAATCTGCGTTATACAGGTCGGGAAACAAAAGGTATGCCTTCTTATCCGAGAAAAAATTAACTGATGACGAGGCAGCGGCACCCACATCCAGAACGACTATCTCTGACCTAGAATCCAAATCAGCTAAAGCTTCGCCCATTAAATTACAACCTAGGCGAGGAGTTATCTCGCTATTAGGTGCACAACTGTCTAGTCTATTCTCGATACTAAGCATTTCCATATCATGTCTTCTACCTCGACGAGGGAACTAAAATAGCCCACTTGTTACCGAGGAAAAACTATTTTGTTTTGGTCTCTTTGGAGTCGTCTTTGCTCACAGATTGCTTTAACGGCGCACTGGAAGATGACGGAGCGGATTGAGCATCCATTTGAATACTCCCTTTAAATTTTGCGCCATCTTCTAAAACCACCCTAGGTGCGTCGATATTACCAACCACATTACCTGATTTGGAAACGACAACCCTCTCTGAGCCAATTATATCTCCTGTAACATTACCGTGAACGTTCACAATATTCGCTTTAACGTCAGCTTTTAATGTCCCTGAAACGGCCACCGTAATCTCGTGGGCCTCCGACATAACATTACCCTCAACAAAACCTTCTATGGCCAAATCCTCATCCGAGTTTATTCTGCCATTAATTTTCACAGCAGGACCTATGGACGCGATTGACGTCGACACTTTAATTTTATCATCTGTCTTAATATCGCCATTTGGCTTTTTTGTTTTTTCAAACATAAGAAAAGGCTCCGAAAAAATTATCAGGACGCGGATTGTATCAATGTTACCCCCGCTCGGCTACACGGCGACAAATTTCACTTTTGACTTCGATTCCTTCCGTCAAAAATTTTCAAATCGATTCAATATTGCATGACATGGTAAATAATGAGAGAAGACGCTCAAATCACTCAAAACCCAAGAAGCCTCCAGATTGATGATTCCATAATTGTGCATATATACCTGCCATGGCAATAAGCTGTTTGTGCGTGCCTTGCTCGACTATTTGTCCTTTATCAAGGACTATTAGTCGATCTAAGGCCGATATAGTAGATAGCCTATGTGCTATGGCAATTACCGTTTTTCCTCGCATTAAACGACCAAGGTTTTCTTGAATTGATGCTTCGACCTCCGAATCAAGCGCAGAGGTCGCCTCATCCAAAACTAAAATTGGCGCATCCTTTAAAATAACCCTCGCTATAGCTATTCTTTGACGTTGCCCTCCAGAAAGTGTCACTCCCCGCTCTCCGACATGAGCATCGTATCCAACTCGTCCCGCAACATCTTTAAGACCCAATATGAATTCATGTGCCTGGGCTTGCTCTGCAGCCTCAAGCATCTCAAATTCGCTAGCATCGGGTTTCCCAAACAAAATATTCTCCCTGACCGACCGGTGAAGCAGGGAGGTATCCTGCGTGACAAATGCAATGTTTTTCCGAAGACTCTCTTGCTTAGCGCCTGCAATATTGTTTCCATCGATAAATATGTCCCCTTCTTGGATATCGTAGAATCGCATCAAAAGACTCACCAGAGAGGACTTTCCGGCTCCGCTTCGGCCAACAATGCCCACCTTTTCCCCGGCCTCAATGCGCAAATCTAATCCGTTAAAAACCTCTTTGTTATCGCGATTTGACGGATTTCGATATGAGAAACCGACGCTCCTAAATTCAATTTCACCACTCTTGACCTGAAGTTCTTTGGCGTCTGGCTCATCAACCACAGCCTGCTCAACCGAAACAGAATTTATTCCATCTTGCACCACACCTATATTTTCAAATAGGTTCCCAAGTTCCCACATGATCCAGTGCGACATGCCTGTTAGGCGGATAGCCAAACTTAGCACAATGGCGATGGCACCGGGCGTTATCGCCCCCTGCAACCAGAGGTTAATTCCCAAAGTGGTTGTTGAAAATATCAGTAAAACATTTAGCGTCCAAAGAGAAACCGTCAACGCCGTAATCAATCGCATCTGCGGATGCACAGTACCTAAAAATTCGCCCATTGCTTGTCTAGCATAGTCTGATTCGCGCCCTCCATTAGAGAAGAGTTTGAGCGTCAAAATGTTCGTGTAACTGTCAACAATGCGACCTGTCATGAGAGACCGCGCATCTGCCTGACGGGTCGATATCCTTCGGAGCTGCGGAATAAAGTGGTGCTGCAATATCCCATAGAGAACCATCCATCCCAATAAGGGCAAACATAAAATTGGATCAGCTCCCGCTATAAGAGTCATTGTGGTCACCAGGTATACAACAACAAAGATCATAACATCAAGGACTTTGATCACCACTTCTCGGACGGCTAACGCAGTTTGCATAACCTTTGTAGCTATTCTCCCACTAAATTCATTCTGAAAATAAGCGTAACTCTGTTTCAGAAGATATCTATGCATCATCCAGCGCACACGCATAGGGAAGTTCCCATATAGTGTTTGATGCAGCACCAACGAATGTGCCGCCGTAAGCACAGGAAACAATCCGAGGAGAAAAACAGTCATTGCAACAAGACTTAGCCAAGATTGTTCTAGAAAAGTCTCTGGATCGCTGAGAGCCAACCAATCAACCACCTTTCCCAGCACGCCAAACAACAACGCCTCTGCTACA
>MDTD01096456.1_pt1 | contig 32569 bp, 34 predicted proteins | sample 811221 | NCBI WGS metagenome assembly MDTD01 (sample SAMN05326646, study PRJNA326480) | marine metagenome | isolation source: seawater | place: Pacific Ocean: South West | collected 2011
ATCTGGCGTGATGACACGAACCCCTAATTTTCTAGCTTCTTCTGCTTTTCCGGTATCTTCATCTTTGTCTTTGACAATTACCATAAAGGTTTTCTTAGAAACAGCCGATTGCTGCTCCGCGCCAACCTTTTTGAGTTTTTCGATAAGGTCTTTATCACGAAAACCAGTCATGACCCACTTTTTGCCAAAAAGCGGATGTTCTGTGTCAGCCGAGAGTTTGGTCGGCTGATATTGTAGTCGATTTTCTAATCCAGCGGCTGTTGCCCAATCCACGAATATTGGGGCATGTGTCAAGAATTTCTCCGCGCTTTTTTTGGCCATGCCTTCTACCGCAACAAGCTCAGCCAGTTTTTCCGCTGCCGCTTTTTTAGAAATTAAAATATTGGGGACTTGTTGAAGAATGGCTTCAAACCGCCGCCGTCCAAATCCACGTCCAAATATATTTGTCGCATGCATCAGCTCTGGTAAAGAAGCTGCTTCTACTTTTTTTTGGACACCATCATAAATTTTTTTGCCAAGCTTTTCTTTAAACCCTTCCACCGTGAGGAAATCATCGTTGCTCATATCAATAATCTTGGGAACCGTATCAAATCCGGCTGCGATGAGTCGCTTCACGTTGCCTGGTCCCAGTCCCTCTACGCCCAAAATCTTAAAGAACCCAGTAATGGTTTTTTCTTTTACGGTGGAATCTGCCGCCTTATCTTCCAACATAATATCTACATGAGTCTCATTCCATACATACGGCACCGATGGCATGAGTGGTTGTGATGCCGGCTGTATAACAGACACAATATGCGGTATCACATCTCCAGAGCGCACCAGCTTAATTAAAGCTCCGACACCAATATTATTTTCCTCAATAAATTTACCATTAAACCCCGTAGCATATTCTATTTTCGCTCCACCCAGCACAACCGGATCAATCTGCACTCTTGGTTTTAAATAGCCGTCTTTGCTAGGTGTCCAAATCACATCGAGAACTTTTGCCTCGGCTATTTGGTCGGATAAAACCATTTTGAACGCGAAAGCATGATCAGGATTACCCGTTGTTCGCGGATATATCTCGTCATTGATGCAAATGACACCATCAATCTCGTATTTATAGTCATCGCGCCATGCGACAAGCAACTCAGATAGAAGCTCATTTGTGACCGTTTTTTCAGTAAGATTACGCACCGTATTCACACCAAGTGTTGCTTCTAAATATGACATTTGTTGTGATGGTGACAGTGTGGGTTGGATCACTTCATACGCCACAAAATCTAAATCGGCAAATTTATCGCCAGCCACTTTTTTCTGATTGACCAATCCGGCCACAAAATTGCGAGGATTGGCAAAAGTCGCCGCATATTTTTTCTGGAAAACAGCCTTTTCAATAATAAATTCACCTCGAATAACGATATCTGGTGTGCTGGGGAGCCCTAAAAATGAAATAAGATGACTGACATCTTGTCCGATTTTACCATTGCCGCGCGTATATAATTTGGGAACACCGCCCACCGTAGAGTATAATCCACTCACGCCATCTAACTTACAAGAGAGAACATAAGGACCCTTGTATTTTTGCATCCATTTTTCCAGGGCCTTGGTATCGGGTTTTATTTTATCCATAGACCACATCTCAAAAGGTAATTTCACCTTACCTTTCACAATTTCACACATAGTATGACCTTCTTTGGCAGCTTTATTATCAGGATATTTTTCGGCGGTAAATTCGCGCAGCACATCATATTCGTTATCGGTCAAAATGGGTTTATTGTTGCAATAATACGCGTCATTGGCCGCGCGAATCATGGAACTTAACTCGGTCTCTGTTCGCTGCTTTAGTGAAGAAATTCCTTCTTGTTTAAATTCGGTGATATGATTCTCTTTTAGCTTTGGTGGTTTTTTTAAGGTGATTTTTTTTGATTTTTGTAGTTTTTGTGGTTTTATGGATTTTTCCGATTTTATGGATTTTTGTGGTTTATCTGGGACTGTTGTAGGTTCTTGTTTTTGTTCTGTAACTACCGAAGATTTTTTTTCAGGAGACAATAAAACAACTGATCTGCCATCAATTCGTTCATGTGGCTCGCGATATTCCATTCCTAAAAAGTCGAAAATCGATTTTTCATCGGGGAATATTCCGGTAACTTTCTCGCCTTTTTTTCTATCAACCATCTTATGAAATCCGTGTTCATTTAAGGTGTAGCCTAAATCTAATGCGCGCTGCCGCTGAACCGTATTAAATGCTTTGCTGCCGGTAAAATATAGGGTTGCAAAAGCAAATTGATCCGGTGGAGTATACATAAAATCAACGCGCCGTGCACGCTTATCACCCGGAAGCTTGGCAATAGCCAAGCATTTTGTGGGTCCGCGTGACAATACGGCAATAACAATGTTGTCCGCAATTAGCTTATCAATAAACGTATACATAATCGCACGTTTATTATCTTTATTGGTAATAATCATGTCGATATCTCCGGATGTTTTCGCACCACGGCGATACGACCCTACGATTTGAAACTCGGAACCCGCCGGTGTCGTTTTTTTAAATATTGCACTCAACAGCTCATTATATTCATCTATTTCCTCGCGTGGAATTCGACTCTCAATATCATCATAGTGTTCTAAACCTAGTTTCATGCCATCAGTAAGCAAGTCCTCGTGTTTACGCAACTCATCTAGTGTCGTAATGCCTTTGGCAATAAATTCCTTGGCTTTTTTCGGCCCAACACCATATACTTTGGTGAGGACATTCAATGGATTTGCGCGTTCACGTTCTAAAACTTTGAGTTTTCCTGTTTCGACATACTCATTTAGTTTGGTCATAATTGTTTTCCCAATACGCTTTACTCCCACTAATTGTTTTGGTGTGGTAATATCATCCCCATATACCATAATAGCTTCAGCTGCATCACGGTATGCCTTCGAACGAAACGGTTCTCCTTGTCGCATCATAATATCTTGAAGCTCGGTCATAATTTTGATAAATTCTTCATTTAAGCGCTTTGTTTGAGGAGTTTTGCTTTGCAGTGACTTGCTAGCTTTGCCTTGCGTGGGCTGGCTGGCTTTGCCTTGTGTGGGCTCCGACTTTTTCGTAACTAATTTAAGTTTGGTCGACCTCTTCATTGTTTTATTAACAGTAGTCCCTTTAGCTTTTTTTAATATCAATTTTTTTCGAAGCGTGTTTTGGTTCTTTTTTTTCGGTGACTTTTTTTCAGTTGATTGTTTCGGCGAGGCACAATAGCCATATTTAGTGAGAGTGCGTGTTTTAGGATTTACCTCGGTTGCGCATATTTTACCAAGTTCAGTTTCATAGCATTCATTGTGTTCTTTATGTTTGTAACGAAATGGAAAAATGCACGTTCCTTCTTTTACTTTTTTATTTTTTTCTATTTTTCCTTTGTTATTTTTGGTGGTCCCTATTATGTTGTGGGTGTCCATTATATATATCTTATGAAAAATAGTTTTTAACAAATGATTTAGAATAATAGTTATCTAAATAAGTTTTTTTATCAGACTTTTTGTCGGATTTTTTATCAGATTTTTTATCAGATTTTTTATCAGACTTTTTGTTGGATTGTCGCATATGTATTAGCATTTGATTTAATTTATTTGCATAACTACTAAGGTATTAAATAAATTAAATCATATCGAAGAATTCTAGAAAAGAATAAAACTTACATTGAAAATGTTTCGCCACAACCACAACACCCTGTAGCATTTGGATTATTAAATTCAAATCTCGATCCCATTGTGTCTGCTTTCCATGTTATTTCTGTTCCTAAAAGATACTTACTACTTTTTCCACAAACAATAATATCAATTCCATCCAAATCTATTTTTATATCATTTTTACTAGGAGGATCTTTTTTAGGTTCAATAAAATATTTTAATCCATTGCATCCACCACTTTTAACACCAATCATAAGAGGGGATTTATTGAAGCGATTTGATAAGTATTTAAGCTCCCCTTTTGCCTGTTTACAAAATGTCAAGATAGCACTCATAATAAATATTATTTATATAAAATAATATTTATATATTTTATATGACAATATATCTGGAAATGACCGAAAAAAACTCGGGATTTATGAATGGCGATCCGTTATATGATAATGCTCGTAAGGCCACATGGGATGGCGATACAATGACGATTGATGTCAGACGTAATGGTGACAAGATGTCAATGAGTCTTAATAAAGCAGATGTCATGGATATATTAGGACGGTCTTGTCACAAAAGCCCTTTAGAAAAACGATTAGGTAGATTACTTCCATCACGTAAAACACGTGGGAACAAACGAAATAAATGTAAAACTGCATCTAAACCACATACACGTAATCGGCACAGACAAACAAAATATTCACCTCGCCGCCGAACTACGAGTAAATGTCGTTCACGTCGACCCATCACCCAGAGACGCAATGTCACATGTTAAGATAGATATATTAGTTTTGTTTAATGGTTTTAAGCAGCTCTATGTCTCGTGCATCACTAAGCGTTCGTTCTCGCCGTGCCCGCTTAAATTCTTTGGCTTCGGATTTCTCCATACGCTGCATATATCGTCCAGAAACATATAATAAATCGCATTCTTTTTCTTCATGATATACACAATCTATACTTAATCCATTACGCCTATTACTCTTAATATATTTTATATATTTAATGAGGCTATCAAAATTATTGTCATGAAAAAGAACTACCTGTATACAGTCACATCGTTTGATTTTTTTTCCATTACCATAAATATCGTGAATAAAATATTGCATTTCACATTCATGGTTATTTGCAATTGTGCGTTGTTTGTCTTGAAACATGGTAAGCGCAGTTTTTTTGCTGATATCGAACGAGACCTCTACTGTATACCCCATTATATTACCTAAAGATTAATAAATTGCCAGTTATTTTAATGATATATAACTTAGTTATATATTGTTTTGCAGAAATAACGTTAAAATTGATCACAAAATAGTGTGTTACAATATATTATTCAAATTATCTATCATGCTCGCAAACAAAAATTTACATGAACGCGACAAACATATTTCCTTTGATGAAGGACCACATATTTATACCATCGATGGTGACAGCGATTATACATCAGTTACTACTTTTAATCATCAACATTTTGAAGCTTTCGATGCTGACGCAATTATCACAAAAATGATGTCGGGAAAGAATTGGCCAAATAACAAATATTTTGGACAAACGCGCGAACAAATTAAGGCAGGTTGGGAGGCGAATCGCGATGCGGCCGCTAGTGCAGGGACTAAAATGCACTACGATATTGAGTGTTATTATAATGATATTCCACATGAAAATGACTCTGTTGAATACAAGTATTTCCAAAACTTCGTGAAGGCATTTCCGGAGTTGCGCCCGTATCGCACAGAATGGATGGTGTGGGATAAAGAGCTTAAATTGGCGGGTTCTATTGACATGGTATACGAGAATTTAGATGGTTCGCTCATGATTTATGATTGGAAACGCTCAAAGGGTATTGAAAAAACAACACCATGGATGAAGTATGCTACAACAGAATGTATTGAACATATTCCCGACACAAATTTCTGGCATTATTCACTCCAACTAAACACTTATAAGGCGCTACTTGAGAAAAATTATGGCAAGAAGGTGACTGACCTGTATCTGGTCTGTCTTTATCCAGAGAACAAGAATTATCAATTGCTACGTGTTCCTAATCTTCAGTCTGAAGTTGCAGAGTTATTTGAGATGCGGCGGAGAGAACTAAAAAAATAAGGTGAAAAATATGTTTTGTAATGACTTAAACAGTTATATTATGGTATATATAATGGATTTTTTATATGACACAGTCCCTTATGTTTTAACGCTAGGCGGTATTTTTGCGATAGGTTTGTTATTTAGCTGTGCTATTGTTGGGCATGCTCTTCGTGATGATGAAATAAATACGACTGTAATGTCACAGGAGTTGGTTGATGAAATAGAAAATCGACTAAAACATAAAAAATATGAAGAGTCATTTTATGATGAACTTGAAGCGCTAGAGAATGTTGAGTTAACAAAAACAGATATGGATAAATTGAAAAATCTTTATATTGTAGAAGATACGCCATCGGGAGAAATCAAGATGTGTTATGCTTGCGACACGGAAACGTTCTGGTATTATAGTAAAAATAAGAATATTTCATATCCTACGCTAGACGCAGTAGCGCGTAGGTATGCAGTGAAGCATAATTGCGCACCGATTTGCATAAATTATCGAAAAGAGGTTGAGAAAGTCAAGAATCAAGATGCCCAAACCCAAGAGGCCGATAATTCCTCCACATCATCGGATAAAGACAGTGAGCCGTCTGTTTATGTAAAACTGAAATCTTATAATAAAGTAGCTGCTACACAAAAAAAGAAATTAGTAACTGTAGAGCGCTCAAACAGGTTTACATATAAAGGTGTTGCTGTGGAAGAACCCACAAAAAAGTGTGAAACAATTGAAAAAATTACTTTTGCAGAATATAAAAAAAGTTTAGAGAATAACAAAAAGAAAACCCAGTAATGTCATAAACACAGTAATATAAAATACTGTAATTAAAATATTTTTAGATTATTATATTATTGAGAAATAAAACCTAACAATAATATAATATGGATACGTCTAAAATAGCGAGAATAAATAAATCAATAAATTTAAATAAGCGACCGATTTTGAAAAAAATATTAGAACATTCAGAACCACTGCAAGAAAATGTTGTTGATTTTATTGAAAAAACTGAAAACTTTAAAGAAATTATGGTAGGAATTATTGAGGCTTCCGGAAAAGATGCGGCTAGACTTGCCGGTGCAGTCATGAACAGTGCATTTGAAGTTCCGGCACAAATTGTTAAATTAGAGTGCATACAAGATGCTTTGGTTGAAATACGACAAAAATTAATAGATATGCCTGTCGAAGATTTATATAAAGTGTATACATCATCATCTCCGGCTGCAATTGCAATCGAAAATGTTAAAACTAAACTAGATGATGCAATCGAGAACTTTCAAAAAGAACAGTGCAAAAAAAATATTCCTAGATTAATGTCAGCGATTGACGTCGCATACAATTCTGCAAAAGTTGCTTCCGCTGCGATAGATCGCATTTCTGGTGAAAGTACCGACAACTCTAGTCAACCACAAGATAAAAAAGCTGGAGGTGCGAAATCTTTGGCTCGCAAATATCATCTCCGTCAAAATCGAACACATAAAACGCGTCGATATAAAAGATCGAAGCACAAAATACATCGGAACAAAAAAAAAACACGTAGCCGCACGACGCGGAGAAAGAATAAATATAAACGCAAAACACGTTAAACTTTGCGTTTGTCACACCATTCTTTAAAACCAATACTTTTTTCAATATCAAATGAAGACTCCAAATGCTCTGTTGCTATCTGTAATACCAGTTTTTCTTGTGCCGACATCTGCTCAATATAAAGCGCGACAAGCGGATTGATGGATTTTGTTTCCATTACTATTGATGTAATTATATCATTACAATTAAATCAATTTTGTTACTATATTTTTAGGTTCTATATTTCATGTTGTATGTTTTATAAAACAGACAAATCGTTTTTTAAATCGAACTTTAGATTCATTCATCACTTGTGTTAGGCTGGTATCTATGGTATAATCATGATCGGCAAGCCATGAAAATAGTATAGCAATATCATCGATACATAGAAATTCGTTGGGTTGATGCGGATTATACACAGCCTGTGCGCATTTACATGGTCCACAGCTGTCATCTCGTGAATGTTGAAATGGTGATAATTTTGCAACTCGTAAAGGCTTTACTATTTTCTCTAAATCACCCGTAGGCTTTCTGTCAAGCACATATATATTACTATAGCTTTGTTTGATATTGTCATATATTGTTTGTGAACTCAAGGTATACATATAGTGGATGTTTATTTTATAAATTTTTATATCATTTTCACAATGATAGTGTTTCAATAAAATTGAAGTCATAAAAGAACTAAAAATACTTTTAGTTATAATGAGCCAGGAAAAAACTCACAATTTTGTTGCAAACCATGATGAAGATATGAAAGATGTAAAAAAAACGATTACTAATACTGCCGCTGTATTTCGTTTTAAATTTACAGATGATATAGTTGCCTCTATCACTGAGTTTGCTAAAATTCATCAATATGATACACGACAATCATATAAAGAAGCTTGGGTAGAATGGGTGGATGAAAATGATGATATCATTTACAAGGAGAAAGAACGCCTTACAAATCTTGGCTATAAAGGAGATGTCGAAGATAAAATGTATAAAGCTGGGCGTTATTACTTTAGGAATAAGAAATCACAAGTTGACACCGAAAAAAAACAGCGGCGGAAATACATTCCGACATCACGTGAGATGATTGACGCAATGGATGCTCATATATCTGAAGGTATTTCTAGAGGAAATTTTACTCCAGCTGATGGTTTTGACCACTTTTGTGAAAATTATCGTCAGATTCTTGCTGATGAAATCGTTAAAACTCTTCAGATTGTGCAACTAGACACAGAGGAGATGTCAAAGAAAATAAAAAAAACGTATAAGAATCGTTACTTTTGTATTAGCCGTAAAACAGTAAATTAAACTTTAATTAGTGGACTACATAATAATATTGAAAAGTTTTGTTTTTTTATTAAACTTTTTTTTAAAAGTTTTGTTTTTTGATTAAACTTTTTTTTAAAAGTTTTGTTTTTTGATTAAACTTTTTTTAAAAGTTTTGTTTTTTGATTAAACTTTTTTTAAAAGTTTAATGTATGAGCAAACTAATAAGCCAGGGGGGGTTTGGATGTGTATACCATCCTGGAATTCACTGTGATGGAACTACCGAAAAAGATAAAAAAATGGTTTCAAAATTACAAAAAGTTAATTTTAATTCCAAAAATGAAGTGTTTATTGGAAAACTAATCACAGAAATCCCCAATTATAATTTAAATTTTATTCCCATAGAAACTGAATGTAATATTGACTTACGATCAATTAGTGATACAAAACTAATAGAAGATTGTGATGTCATAAAAGGCGACAAAAATAAATATACTATTATGAAGTTGAGATATATAAAAAACGAAGCATTTTATAAATCACTAATTTCTAATTCACATGGGAAAACAGGTAGAAAAAAAACAATATTGAGTATTGTTGAATCATTTACTTACCTTCTAGAGTCTATAGAAAAATTGCAATTAAAGGATATCGTGCATTTTGATCTAAAAGGCGATAATGTATTATATAATTTAAAAACTGGTTATCCATTAATTATTGATTTTGGTATTAGTATACCAATTAAAAAACTTACGGACAGCACCATGAAAGAGTATTTTTATGGTTTTATTCCCGAATATTATGTTTGGTGTTTAGATATTCATATTATAAACTATCTTATTTATGAAACTCGCGAACCATTAACAAATACGGATATTGAAAGAATAGCACCCCTATTTGTAGAAAGCAATAAAGGATTGCATATTTTTTCTGAAAATTTTCGTAAACAATATCAAGAGTTATGTATTTCTCAGATGCAAACTTTAATAGGAATACCCAGAAAAGAAGTTATTAAAATGATGCTAACACATTATAAAACATGGGATACCTATTCAATTGGAATAATGTTCCTGAGACTATTTAAATACATGTTTCCTAAAAATTTCCATCGAAATCAAATACTAATTCAGTTCTCACAAATACTACTTTTTAACATCCATCCTAATCCTAAAAAAAGATATGATATTACTAAAACACGCGAGGCATTTAATAATATATTTTATAATGTGGGAGAGATACAAGAATATATTAATCTTATTGAAGATATGGATTATGATGAATTATTAGAAACAAAAAAAATCAATGAAGATATTGAAAAACTAGAAAAAATTCTCACCCGAACTATAAATAAATAAAAGCATACTGTTTATTATATAGTAAATTATATTATATAGTGAATTGTCTTTGTTTATTTTAAATCATCTAATTGCTTTTGTAATGCATCAATTTGTGCCTGAAGATTTTCTAACACTTTATGGTCATTATTTTTCTTTGTTTTTGAACCACTGTATGGCTTTCCTTTTTTTCCTTTACGATTTGTTGTCTGACGATGGCCATCGCGATTATAGTATTTATCGCCTTTATGTGTTCGAAAATCGAGGTGACCCGGTCTAGTTTTTGAAGGGGCACCTTTATGTCCGGGAAGGGGCTCATCATCAGTTGTATTTTTTTCGGTTTTTGATTTTTTAGTTTTTTTTGATTTTCGCGTCTTGCCTTTTGACGAACCCTGTATATACTTGTCATGGCTACCATTCTTTATCAAAGCCCAATCTTTTTTAGCATCATCTACAACATCTTTTACACCAACTTTATCGTTGCTGCTACCCTTTTTCTTCTTAATATGTTCTTGTATAAGCTCAATCCACGAAATTGGTTTTTTACTCATTATAACATATACTTAGATAATATTCATAATGTTAGATCTCTTATAATATATTATATTAAATTCATATATTATAAATTGAACCAAATAAACAGTAAATTTATATTGCATAAAGGGTTGGTTTATGAATATTCCTAAAGATTATGAGGAGCTAGATGAGCTACGTTTAACGCGTTATTTATACATTTATGATGAAACAGTATATTCATTTATAACGGAGCTTTTACGGCGTAGCAATATAGACACTTGTTATTATTTAATTAGCGAAATTTATGAAACAAATCCTGATGTTATATTTCATTTGTTGTGGAAAATCTATTTTGACTTTTACGCTGAACATTATCCATCATTAGAAACTTGTTTATCGAATAAACATCGTATGTGGAGTGAATCCAATAGCATACGCCCTGTTATATTTGTAGTTAAAAATATGTTTGCATTAGAAGCTTCATCCACAGTATTCCATCTCCGACAATTTGTAGAAAATGGTGGCAAGTGTATGTGTTTATATCGGTTATCAGAAAAAAAACTGCTAAAACACAACTGGACAAAACATCCAAAATTGGTATGTCGTTTATTTGTTGCGTTAGAGCGCGGGCATATACAAAATGCGGGATGCTATATTTATAAATTGCTAGAAACTTTATCTAGTGAAGAAATATATTTTAAGTTGATTGAGTATTTCAGTAAATATATTGATTTAAAAAATAGTGCTACCATTCGAAAACGGTGGGATAAACGAATATGGTGTAATGACAAACATATGCTACTCGCATTTATTGTCAGCATGACGACTCCGACCGAAAATATCCATGGTCGACTAATATTTAAACAACCGTGCGAAGAAGAGTATAACTTTGTGGAAAAAATCTCATGTGTCGATCAGCTTTTGCCCTATCGTATTTTGCAAAAAAAACGTCGCAATATAATTGTTCCTGAGATTGGGGCGTTTCAACTGGCGCGCGAAGGAGTTGACAACTACTTCGCTGCTATCCGAGATAATTGGGAATTTTATGCAATACGCAGTGTTATTTGGAAACAGCGGTTTCAGCGATTTGGAGGCTACGTTAAAGGCAATAAAGTGGTATTTGTGACGGAAGAGAATGAAGACAAGTTTTATACATATTTCGGTTATGAACTGGATGAACAGGCTTTGTGTGTGCAAAAATTAGGGTATGCAACTGAAAGCAAAACAAGAATGTCTTGGTGTGATTGGCACGCAGCAATATTTGAGACAATGCCGCGCATAATTTTAAAAGAGAATTTTAAATACAAATGGTAATTATGTCATAAATAAGATATAATTACTAATTATTATCCGTAAATACCTGTTTTATAAAACACAAGTTTTTTTTATAAAATTGATAATATAATAAAGCTTATAATATATACTATATTATCATGGTTAAAAACACAAAAGGAGGCAATCGTGGTAAGCGCGTTGCGCGTAAACATATAAATGTTCAATCATCAAAAGCCGTGCGCTACGCGGTAGATGAAGATGAGCGTTATGCTATTGTAACACAATTTTATGGCAACGAATGTGATGTTATGTGTGCGGATGGTGTTCAGCGGCGTTGCGTTATTCGTGCTAAATTTAAAGGGCGATGTAAATCCGATAATTATATTAAACCCGGTGTATGGATTTTGATTGGAGTGCGTTCTTGGGAGGTGCGCCGCGATGTGCAAGAAAAATGCGATTTGCTGGCAGTATATTCCGATATTGATAAAGAGACGCTAAAGCAAAATGTTACCTGTGATTTCCGCGCTCTTATTAAGGCCAACGAGGAAACTACTGGTGTTGTTGAAGACGACGATGTTGTATTTAAAGATGACAAAACACAGGAGTATAGTGCGGAAATTACTGGAGAAAATGAAATTACGGGAGAAAATGAAATTACTGGAGAAAATAAAATTACTGGAGAAAATGAAATTACTGGAGAAAATAGCGGTGCGCGTCATACAGACGATTATGAGTTTGACGTCGACGAAATATAAGTATTTTAATTATAATATTATAAAGAACATAATATTATAAGTAACATAATATTATATAGCATAATTTATAATTTATAATAAAATTTTTTTACCAGATACCAAGCCATCGCGACTTTTTACAAGAAGATTTCTCTACAATATCAGGAATAATATCAGTATCTTTATCTGGATCAGTAATCCATCCAGATATTACTGCCATACTATGAATAGTATTATTTGCCCACTGGTATCGTGGATGATTTAGCTGTTCGTTCAGCATTACCCATGGTGTGCAACACTGAATGGCTTCGGAACCTTTTTCACAGAAAATATTTAAAATAGTTTGGCTAAATCCAGATACCATACTGACATTCGGCATGAATGATAACGTGGGAAATCCTGATGTTGAACGCAGATTCCAATATACAATATGTGGTGGCTTGTAAGGCTGCTTATGACTTGTGCGCATGCCGCCTTCTTCGAACATTTTCTCAATAAGATGATGAAGAGATGTTGCCTTTGTGTCTGCAAAGTCTATCTGCATATCAGAAAGAATTACTAAACGAAGGTTTTTAACCTCATAAGGAGTCATATCGGTTTCAATGCACGCATCGAGAATACGTTTAAGTGCGACTTCAAAATTCGTATTCATTCCCCAGGTATTATCATTTTGTATTGTTTCCACCATTTCGGTGAGTGTCTCTGCTTTGCTTAAATCTATCCACTCTGGAGTATTACTGAAAGACATTGCGCGTTTTCCTAGTGCCGAATTTTCAGCGATACGGCATCCGAGTGCAATTGCAGCATAAAAGGCATCAGAATTATTTTCACGCATAGACCCGGAAGTATCGATCATTGCAATACAGTTTTTAAGCGTGCTAGTTTCAAAATTATCTATTAAATTTCCGGATTCCTCCCATTGAAGATTAATCATATCACGATGAGTGTTGTCATCTGCATTTTTATCAGACGGGATATTTTTATTCCTAATATATTCATCTGCTGCACGAACCAGCTCCATAATTCCAGTATGCGCATGTTTAATGGTGGCTTTCCCTTCATAACATTTCTGGATATATGCTTTGTAATTTTCACTACATTGTAGACGGTCAATATTAATTCCACGAGGTGCACCGTAATGGTTCAGATACTCAAATGCTCTGCCTTGTGTAAATAATGTTCTGCTTGTAATCGACTTCTCAAAATCTATTTTTCGCCATTCGCCATTACATTGATTGATCTGCACAGTATTGAGCTTTTTATTTAATCTTGCAATGAGTTTCCTGTAATGTGTCAGGCATTTACGTCCAGCAGCACAATTTGAATCATAGTGTGGATCCAATGGATTTTCTAGATCTAAATCATTAACAAACCACTCTGAATAATACATGCATGCAATATATTTCGCTAACCATCCAAACTTTTTTGATTTTTCCCGAGGAATCCATTTCGCAAGCAAAGACGGGGTCTCTGCTGTTGCATCTTTCTTTAGTTGTGAGACAATACATTTGATAGCGGTATTAAATATAGGTAGTTTACGGCGAGGGCCAGTAATACCATCGATCTTATAAAGATAATGTAGGAAATATTTCATATCTTTCCAACTACCATATGCATGGTCATGTCCGTCTAGTGCAATCGCAGATAACAAAGCCTTATCTGCTAGTTTATTGATCATATCAGATTCTTGTGTCAATCTTTGGTTACCAAGTTTTACCCATTCTCCAAGTAAAAGATAAAATAAATCATACTCTCCTTTTCCATTAATCATATCTCGCGTGTGTAGCATTAATCGATATAAAATAGAAATATGCATGGATCGCTTCTCTTGAGTAATTATTGGCGAATAAAAGGCATCGTTAAGTAGCTCGCTGTATTTTTGTCGAAGAACCTTTTTTTGATACTCACATCGTGTGCGAGTTAACTGAAATGATAATTGCAAAACCTTCTCCTGAAAAACATTTACCCAACTGTATTCTAAATGACCATTTTCGCCTAGCTGGATAGGACCAAAACTAGTGTTTTGTTTTTCAGTCGATGCTGGAGTCGTTGTTTTATCTGCCATACTCGAATACATTATGATGCGAGTTTGGCTTTAAGTTCTTTTATAACGTGTCATACGCTTCTTAGATTTTTTGCTTGTTTGCAAATAAATTTTTTTTGTAGTTGAGTGTTTTTTATGCGAAGGTATTTCTTTGTATATAAAATATAATGCGTTTAGTTCACTAAAAAAATGAATGGTTTCTTTAAATACTAGACCGTCCAATCTGCTTATTTCTGTTAAGTAATTTAATTTTGTGTCTTCATTTTCAAAATCGTTGGATATCATATATAATAAATTCTCGGTATTTACAGTAAAATTATATTTAAGAATGGAATCTAATACAACCCGTTTATCTGAAAGCTCTTTTTTATGTTGTTGAATCATTTCTAGAACGGTCTCTTTATTTATCTTTCCTCTCTTATCAAGTAATGTTGATTTTTTATCGATAGAGACTAGAATATTATTTTTATTTATATAAATATTAAATATATTTACGGACCTCGGAATTTCTTTATAAAAGTCATTATATTCTGTCTCTAATTTTTTGAATTCAGTAATCCATGCAGAATCTAGTCTTTCGGGCTCTGTATAATTAGTCGTCATTATACATACACAAACAGTATCTTAATTTGTGTTTTACGCGAAATAAAGTAAAATAAAATAAAATAAAATAAAAAATGTCAGAATTCTAACTAAATAGCGATATTATATTTGTATTTTATGTTATGAGTTTATTAGTAGTCATCATCGTCATCATTGTTATTTTCTTCTTCACTTGATGACTCGTGATAGTCGCTATCATCACCACTATCAAATGTAAAATCAAGCAGGCTTTTTTCTTGCCAGTATGGCGATTGTCCACCCAAAAGATCGTTTAGTTCATCGCGTTTGTGTTGATGAAAACGCAGCATACTCATGGCAGCTTTTCCTGCTTCATAAGGACATACAGGTTTTTTTGGATCAACATAGAATTCGCTGTAATGTTCGGGATCATCTTCTTCATCATAACTAGCTTGATTTTTTTCATCACTAAGCTTATCTGTCGCTTGATATTCTGTATTGTCTGAGATCATAGCTTCTTTCTTACGCTGCTGTGATTTATAGTCTTCATCGCTAATTGTCACCGCATTTGCGTATTGGTTGCTTGATGGTTGTTGCTCTGTGGATTTTGGTTGCGGTGTTTCACCCATACTTGGGAATGAAGAAGTTGAAATAAGAAGTTTCTTCTTATCAGATTTTTTCGAGTTTGCACTCGTAAATTCATTTTGATGATGAAATCTGGATTCTTTGACTTGCTCACGGCGGCGCATTGCCGGAGAAATATATTTTTTATTTTCAGAATTTTCTGAAGCACCAGGAATAAAGTCTGCTAGTGATGTATTTTTGACGGAAAACAGCGTGCTAGAACTAGTAGAATGCTGTTGTGGAAGTTCACGATCGTAGTAATTACGGTTTCTACTCGTCCGGTTGCACACAAAGGTAGATTTTTGCCCTGAATCACTACTTTTGAGTGAATCAAAACGCGTAGACGCCTTGCGAAGTGTTGAAGAAGACTTGGTGGTAAAGCTCATTATTATTCTTTTGTCACTAGTATGACTTATTTTATTACGAAAATTTTATTTCAATTTTTGAGAAAATTACCTCAATTAAAATACTTAAAGAAATCTACATATAACTATATGTAATATATTTAAAATATATTTCGTGTTTCCTCACAGCGTAGTTGGCACCCGCGCCACCAATTGAGTATACCTTATTTTGCATATATAAACACTGATAGCTTTTTACAGGAGACAGCACATTCACGTCAAAAATACATTACTATAAACAAATGTATTTTTGAATTTGTAATTTCATTACTTTTTAAAGTATTTTCTTAAAAAATTGATCTGGAAATTCAAGCTTATAGTTAAGTATCCTAACAAACCATGTCTACTACCAACAACAGCAACACTTCTACTCTTGATGCTTCACAGCCCAGTCTTTGTATTCCACGAACTTTCGCGAACATTCGTTGGATGCAAGTAAAGGCTGTATTTGAACAACTCTTTGGGGAAGGGTCGATTGCGCGCGTAGATGTTGTGCGTAAGACTGCGAGCGATGGATCTAAATTCAACTGTATGTTTATTCATTTTAATGCCTGGCCGACAGATGATTATAGTCAAAGTATTCGTCAGAATATTCTCGAGGGGAAAACGATTAAGGTTGTTTATGATGACCCGTGGTATTGGAAGTGCTCACAAAGCCGCCTGCCTCGTCCTGAGAAGAGGTACATTGCCAACCGGCCGTATATTGCAAGCGAAGTGGGTGCAAGCGAAGTGGGAACCAGTGTGCCTCTAGAACGCCCTAAGTTGAAGAGGTCTCTTGCTGTTATCTAAATATACAAATAGTAATAAATTAATATAATAAAATAATAATGAAATAAAAATATATATTTTTTTATATATAAAATGACTAGAGTTGCACGGTCGCCTATACAAATTATATTATTGGAATCTTTAAAAAATTTTGGCTGGCAAGGTAAATGGGAACTTGACGAAAAATATATTACCATTGAAAGCACTATCGGATTATCATTAGAAGAATATGTTCATGAAAAACCATTAGACTACGCTGACGGCCTACGTTTAGCGCTTTGTTTAGGTGAACAACTAGACAAATTATCGGAATATAATGAAGAGTTGGGAGAGAAACACGGGGTGTTATTTTTTAATATAAAAGATATTCTTGTTGTGGAAAAAGATATATTTTTATTGACAAATCTCTCCAAGGTTCTACCTATAACTGATGAAAATCATATAATACTAGAAGAACCTCTACCCTTTAATGGATTATTGGCCCCGGAATTAGAAGGAGTTGACACACTGCCTCTAGTAGTTAATCCCACATGTGCATATTATAGTTTAGCATTACTTTGTTTAAAAGCATTAGAATTGGATTTTGAAGGCGGACTGGAGAGACTAGCGGGTTCGAAATTTTTTTACTTATTACAAAGATGTTTGGAAAATGATCCAAAAAAGAGACATCTTATTTATGTATAATTAATTTACTCATGAGTAAATTATTTTATGCATGAGTAAATTATTTTATGCATGAGTAAATTATTTTATACGTGGTTAATATATATATGTCTATTGTAGCACTAAAGCGTAACTCCAGACGTTTTCAAGCCCCAATTTCTGGACGAGACAATAAAGGTTTCTCTTTACAAGGAGGAAGACGCAGTCAAGGATGGGTTGGGCAGGGCGTTCGTGGACGTTCATTAACCGGAACTTCTTTTCGAGGTCTAACAGCACGTGGAGCAGGTGGAACATATGGAAAATACCCACAGATTATTAATAATAAAGGTGCATGTTGCACAAATGATCCCCACATTATTAAACGGTCTACAATGAATACACAAGGTCATATCGATAGCGTCGTGACATATCCAACCTCAATATTTAATGCGTCTTGTGAAAATGGTGCATGCCCACAGCCGGAATGGGTAAAAGATTTCAGTGAATTAAATCATAGTCAAAGCTCTCGTATTGCGAAGGTAGCACGAAAATCTGGCTCATGTCATTGTAATGATGATGAAGCACATGATGCTGGACATGATCATTGTTCAAAAGACTGTAAATCTGCTTCTTATCATATTGGTGGTAAGAAATACGTTCGTGAAATGTATGCAAAAGAATTGAATTATTTACATAATGGCGGAGAGATGTATCAACGCACGGGCCTCATGAGAAAAAATAAGCTTCCAACACCAGACACAATGAAAGCGTGGCCGGTTGCACTAAATCATAATGATACGTGCATGGTAAATGCAATGACACCAGAACAAGGTAAAAAGATGGGGTTACTTCCTAATAAATGGATGGAACATCGCACTGCAAGCGTTAACGCCCTTCAACAGCAACAGCAACTCCCGGAAATGCTGGTTGGTAGTGGCTATGGTGATATACCAGATATATCCAATAGTGTGAGACGCGAACCGTCAGGCATTCTTTTTGCGGATAAACAAAATGTCTCATGGATGTTAAAATTAGATGATGATCATCTGCTTATTAATAATGAACTAGGTATGTATGATGGAAATGATAATGTAGATCCTCTTATGAATAAGATAGTCAGTAACTCGGTAAATAAAAATAATCTTGGTGATTTATTCATTATTGATAATAGCGGTAATCAAACGGAGCGTTATAACTTAACAACAAAAAAAGGATTAGGGGGTCCGGTCTATTTTTGTAAATACGAAAACCAAATATTTGTTGCCTGTTATGGTAGTTGGCAAGATCCCAGTGCTGCTGGGATATTTGTTTTTGAAAAGTCTAAGGATAAACATGAAATGAAAAACGGACAAGGATATAAAAGTATCTCTACTTCAACGACAGGCAATTCGGCTATCCATATGATCGATAAATTTATATACACTAATAATCAATCTAAGGCCCAGACTTTTTTATTAGCAGTAGACATTCTTGCGAAATGTATATACAAAATTGATCCCACTGCCAAAACAAACCTATTCGACACTATAGTATATGATTCTAAGAATCTATTTCCCAGACATTTTGTTCAAATACCAAACACAAATTATATTGCCCTCATTACAGAGCGCGGAGATCCTCCAGCGGAGGTCGGAAACAATAAAAAGCAAACACTGGTCATAATATTAGAATATGATGGCTCTATGTTCAAAAATATACACGAAATAGATTTAGGAGATGAATTAGTAGATAAAAAAAATATCTTAAAGGGAATCACCGGAGCGGAGATTAAATATGTAAAACATAGCATATATGTTACTATTAGAGGTTATACAGAACCATACAAAGATTGGCAAACCGAACCAGATAATGGCTTATTTGTGAAATTAAATGTTGATAAAAATACCGGGGAGTTGTCATTGAATTCATATATTGAAGTTGGGAAAGATCCAAGATATTTTGCAGTTCAGGATAATATTGCTTATGTCGCGAATCATCTTGGAAAACTTAAATATGATCCGACAAATCCGAAACCGGGAGATATTTCCATAATAAAATTACCGCATAATAAAGATACGAAATTAAAAAAAAGCGACGAACAGGTAGTAAGTCCCGGTAATATTTATCCTGTATTTATACTTTTGCAATAATTAATTACCATAAAGTATTGCAAAATTAATATATAATATATTCGACTTATATATTATATATTAAATGTCATTAGTTGTATTACAAAAAAAGTCCCGAAGATATAAAGCCCCGGTATCTGGTATTAAAGAAAAAGGCTTTTCTATAGTTGGTGGACATAGAAATCAGGGGTGGATAGGTCAGGATAATCTTGCACGCCATCTTATACGGACACCCTTTAAAGGCCTAGAACCTATGGGATATGGTGGCAATAATGGTAAGTATCTTGTCTCGGTTCTTCATGGGCAATGCTGCACAAATGACGCTGATATAATAAAACGGTCTACAATGAATACACCAGGATTATTTGACACACGCGTAAAACACCCTACGGGTGTCTTTCATGATGATTGCGGTCAAGGTAAATGTGGCAAAAACTGGGTAAAAGATTTTGAGCCACTCAACCATAGCCAGAGTGGTCATATCAAGCGAATAAAAGTGAAAACCGCTTGTAACCGGTGCAACAAGATAAATGACGATACTATCATAAGGAATATTAGTTGTGAATGTCGTGAAACAAGCTATTTTATTGGTGGTAAACGCTATTATAAAACAAGAAGTCAAAAAGATAAAATTGACACGGGGGTCATTACGATGGGTGAATATATTGACATCGGTGTTATGCAAAAAAATGATTTGCCCACTCCGGAAAATAAAAAAGCTTTTCCACTAACATTAAACCACGATGGGTGTGATACAAATTATACTACTCCGGAAGAAGCCATTGCTGCTGGCGAATTACCAACAGATTGGATGATGCCCAAAAAGAAGGCAAAATACCATCTGGTAGATATACCAACAAAAAATGATGCTACTGAAAATGATGCTACTGAAAATCATGGAACTGAAAATCATACTGTTGAAAATCATGCTGCGGAAAATAACGTTCTTCATGATGAGCATAATGAAGATCTTATCGATTTAGAACATTTTGCGTCTGATGATAATTATATAATTCCATATCATGCTACTATAGATGAAGAATATCTCAATGAGTGGTTAACAAATACCGCTGAAACAGATATTTTGTATTCAGTAAATCCTTATTTGTAATATATTATTATTTGATATATCAATATACGTTGTATAGACTATGCTGTGAAAATTGTCACTCAAACTCTTCTATTTAAATGATTAAAACCGTGTGTGCGATGAGCTGTTGTGAACTTTGAGGGTGTAGTCACACTAATTGTCATATTATAATCACTATAAACAATGCGCTTAATATTGAGTGTGCGAATAAGTTTCATACATTCAGTGCAGGGTGCAGATGGCTTCATTACATCTTGTTGTGTTTGTCTTGTTACATAGAGAACAACCTTTTTTAATTCCGCACGAGCTTTGCGAGGTATATGAGCACAATGAAGTGGTGCGTGTGTAGGGTTATTACGCTTAAAAACTTGACGCAAGACATCTATTTCTGCATGACATGTGCAGCAATTTCGAATGAATCTATCGCGGGAATATGTGCGATAGGTATTATGCCCTCTCGCCAGAACACGACCATTTACAACTGCAACAGCGCCATGGCGGAAAAGACAAGGTGACTTTTGTGCTTCTTCTAATGCGCATTCCATATAAGCGGCCTCGCGCTGGCTAATGTTGTGGCTGGTTCCCATTTAATTAGTATTTTTCCTGTGATATATTTAATACATTTAAGGTAATAAAATGTTTCATTTTTTTGATAAAAGCGTTAAATTTAAAACTAATTTTCATTATTTATAAGAAATTGTATTAAATAGATATGTATAATAAATTTATTATGGAACATAGTCCAAGAAAAGGAGATGCAAGTAAAGATATACTAGAAAACAGTAATGTTTATCAGCAACAAGATAATGTTATTTCTTGGACAAACACACCTCATGGTGGCTCAGCATCTTGGAGTGCTGGTTGCTCAAATGAACATGTCGGAACAATTTCAACAAACAAAGCAAATATGGGTTGGAGTGCTTCATTTAATAAAATTGGAAAATCACTGGCGAATACAACACAGCCTTATCGCATTGTTTCGATAAAGAAAAAAAAACTGCGACCACATTTCATATTAAAAATATTTATTGATTCTAATGATAATTATGATTTATATAAAAAATATGTCGCGGAAACAAAAAAAAATAATGATCTTGTCAGTAAATATAAGTCGGGTTGTTGTGATCCAGTATATTTTGATGCTGGGATTGACTTATTCGTTCCCTATAAAGTAGTAATTAGTGATTCTAGAACAGGTTCTGCTGTGCATAAACTTGACCATATGGTAAAATGTAGTATGACAAAAGTAGATATTGATGCAGATGGTCAAGAAATATGCACACCTGTGGGTTATTATATGTATCCTCGTTCAAGCACCGGCACCAAAACTCCTCTTCGTTTGGCAAATTCTGTTGGCATTATTGATTCTGGATATCGGGGGCATATTATTGCTGCATTTGATGCACCACCATCTTTTAGCTGCACAGGCGGTGCATACACGGTTGATGCATTTCAGAGGTTGGTGCAAATTTGTCCACCTGATTTAAGTTATCCGGTAGAAGTTAAACTTGTTACTGACGAATCTTTGTTGGGTGATGGTGGCCAGCGCGGCACCGGAGGATTTGGTTCTACAGGTGTATAAATGTAACATTATTATGGGTTATATTTTAGCTGTTGTCATCTCGCATAAACGAAGATAACTTTTTTGATGCGCTTTCAAAAATAGTTTCATATAGGCATTTGTGTTTTGGTTTTGATGGAGGAGGTGGTGGTGGTGGTGGTGCGGGAGGAGGTGGCGTTATAGGTATTGGAGGTAATTTATTGGGTGGTTTTGGCAAAGAAGGTATATACGGTGATTTTATAGACGAGGTATGTGGGCGTGGTAAATCGGGAGGAAGAGGAGGAGTTTGTGATACTATTTTAGGTGGCGATAAAGAAATGGGGGGGACGGCAAACGGTTGCGGGGTATGCTCTTTAATATGCTGTTCGACATATTGAATATATAGTTTATTATTTTCTTTTATTTTATTTTTCTTTTGACAACATTTACATAAATAGACGGTGTGTGTATACTCATCTTTATGATATTCAATGGTATGTGCCGTAGGAGCATAGCACATAAAGCATTGTTGTATCCATCCCTGAACTGGCAAATCACTTTTTTTATAGATTGTGAGCCAGTGCATATATAATAAATATGGATTATATTTATTATATATTGTCATATATGATTATTATATAAATTTGAATATTTTTTGTGAATTTAACATGAGTATAAGTATTATACTACGAACCTTTTATATATTTCTTCTGCTTGGTCTTCCCAACCTGGGTCTTCGTCGGCGAGGTTCACGGCGGGGTCAATGGGAGGCATCACCGGGGGCAATAAAACTCGCCGCACATCCTCCTCATCCGCCTTCGCACGGAGCATTGCGTTATTCACAACACTCAGCGGTGTCCACCTCCCTTCCCCTCTCACTCGTTCAAAATAATAATCATCAGCAAATGCACCATCAACGGCATGATGCGATCTATAATCTTCTAAATATTGAGCTTTAGACTTAGTAATCCACTTCCTATTTCTTATGTCATACATTTTTATTATTAATGATTGGTGTGTATAGTTGCGATCTAAACCAGCATAAACGTTTTCGTGCTTCATGCCGGGCCCGCCACCGCGCAGGTGGCCGTTACGAAGCGGCAGCGGCTCGTAACGGCCACTTTCTCTCTCACTTAAGAGCGTAATGATGTTTACGTGTGGTGGATTATATTTCCTCTCCGCCTCCGCCTCTGCCTCCTCCATAAATCGTATTTTTGTGTGTTTTACTATTTGATTATACTCCCCCCTTGTCGACATCTTTTTTAAAAAACCCGTCTCCGAGAACCACCCGGCAGCACGCGCCCCCCCCCGACTAAAACGCGCCCGCGTATTCCGCCGCTGCAAAAACTCGTCATGAGTTTGAATCCCCTCTAATTTTTGTCTATACAGTCTATCAACATATTCCTCGCGGGTGCATGAGGGCAGAAGTTTGCGCATTTTGGCCTCTAAATCATCCAGATTCTTTTCAACAATTGCAGGAATGGTTGATTCTGTCATATATATATATATATATATATATTATTATTATTATTTTAAAAGCATCTTTCGCGATTTCTTTGATATGCGTCGGTAGAGTCGTTTTTTTGTTTTATTTTTTGCCATACTTTCTTGCTGTCTAGCGCGAATATACGCCGACCATACACCTTTATTATTTATTTTACAGGTATTTTTTGCGCATATTGGAAAACTTTTATCAGGTCCTAAAAAACATTTGTTGCCGCAGCGCTTTTGCATTTTATTGCGCTGTGTCCCTCTTTTTGGTGCCAGGTTAGCCCAACCAGACCATTTTTTATTTCCTCCACCCTGGGTTTTGCTTTTGCTGTGCGTTTTACTTTTGGATTTACTTTTGGATTTACTTTTGGAATGAGGAGTCGTTGGAAGATCTAAACATTTTCGCATGGTAAAACCCTCATCTAAACTATGAAATACCATATCGCCATCACTATCTTTATGATGTATATGGTGTGTGCCTTTGGGTGGCGTATCTTCATCTGCCAATTCAACAGAAAGTTTGTTTTTTCGTAATTCATTAAGTAATCGAAACATCGGACTATTATCTGTATAAAGTAAATTAGTAATATCGTGATTGATCCTATCTGTTTCTGGATCTATAGCGACGATAAAAGGAATAGGCGCTGTTGTTTCATGACTATGTGTGTGGTCAGCAAAAACAAACTTTATATCAGTGGGTAGAAAATATTCATTTAAATTTTGTCGCAAATATTCCGCTTGTTCTCTCTGGGAATGTTTTCCCCTTGTCAAAATAATTTGCTGTTTAGCCAATTCAATACGCATGGCATGTTCTAACTCTGTGTCTGTTTTGAAACGCAATTTTTCGCTTTGTAATGCTGCATTACGAATCGCGGCGTTTTTTTCTACCCAATTCCCGCGTTGTCTATCGCGGCGCAAACCCCGACAATCGTGTATATGGCGAAAACCTAAATGTCTATAAAAGCTAATGACATATGGTAATGCCGATAATTTTATAATTTTAAATGGTTCATCGTCGCCATTAATAACCATTCCTTGATTGGTATATAGTTGCATTTTAGCGTAAGCTTCTATTTGCGACATGAGAAAAATACCGGCTCCGCGTATACCACCGGGAGGAGGATTTCGAACTATATTTGGATTTACACATATCACATCAATATACAGTGTATCATCTTCGGCATTACTGTCTTCTCTTTCCTCTCGTAGATCGTTTGTGAGTGAGAAACCTATTAAAGTTTCAGAGGTTCTTGTAGAACGATGTTGTCCTGCGCTTGTAATATAATACAATAAAAAAATGACGCTTGTGTTTTCGACAGTATCTTGGTTGAAAAATCCTGTGCTGACTGACCCGCGGCACATGCGAAGATTAGATGTTCGAATTTTCGAACCCATATGTGTCCAATCTCTAGCTGAAATTGCATCATCGTCTTCGGGATATTCTAGAGGATTTCTGACAATAACAAGTTTATATTGGGCTTCATTGGCTGTATTTATGCGTTGTCGTTTATTATTATAATATAATGTGTGTGCCATTATTATATTATAATGACAAAAAACTCTGTAGAAAATGAAAATGATATCAGTTTTTCTAAAGTAAAAATAGACAGCCAAGTAAGTGTAGATATATCAAATCACGCCATTGCCTTGGAAATACAGGAAGAAAAACCCGAAAAAAAACCAGAAGAAAAACCAGAAGAAAAACCAGAAGAAACTTCTGAGAAAATTCGCCATAACAGTCCATCCGCATTTTCTTTATCTTCAAATTTATTAATGTCTTTATCTGGGGAAACGGATGAAGGTGATTTAAATGAGCCCCCGGGCGTTACTAAAATGTATGATAGTGATAATAATCAGTTAATTTCGGAATATGGTGGTAGCGAAATAAGTGATTCTGATGAATGTGATGATAAAGTAAACGCCATGTGTGGAGATCCGAGTAATTACGAAATATTTGAAGATTCCATTTGTAAAGATAAATCAAAATCAAATTTGGGCGGCATTCAGTATCGAAAACTATCATATCAAGACGTTCGAAGGCAAATTAATATTTCTTATGCACAAGATCCGGTTCACCGTTATTCTTCCGCACTCGATATTTTGGCTAGTTATTTGAAAGGTCAAAAAATTATATATATGGAATCACGACATTATGTTCAAACAGCGTTGAACCGCCTTATGCTGCCGGCAATATTACTCTCCTCGCTCGTTTCTGTTTTACAAGGAGGGTTTACTGAAAAAAATTATTCCTATATGCCTCTTATTTCTTCGTCATTATCAGCATTTGTTGCATTGTTATTGGCTGTGATTAATTATTTAAAGTTAGACGCCTGTGCAGAAGCTCATAAAATATCCGCACATCAATATGATAAAATGCAGACATATGTTGAATTTCTCTCCGGACAAGTATTATTGTTTAGTAATCCTATCTTAACATCCGACAATGTGTTAAGACAGTGGAATGATTACAAACAAATTATTGAAGTTACTTGTCCTATTTATGGCACCGGTCCAGCAGTTAAAGCCGCAAGATGGAAATGGATTGCGGAACAAAAGCGTATAAAAATAAATGAAATGCATCAAGCACGTAAGAAGGCTGAGATAGAATTGATTGACCAAATGCGCGAAAATATTAAATCGATTGAAAAAAAAATCGCCGATATCAAAGTCACAAATCAATTTATTATTTCTAGGAAAATTCGTTATATGTATCCTCGATTATATAATACCAATGTTTTTTCGGTCATCAAAAAAATAGATGATCACCGGGCAAAAACGATCACGCGCTTAAAAAATGTCAAGAATGAAATACGTTTTATTAATGCCATACAAAAAAGAGATAATTATGATATTTCAGATCATTATCGTGCTCGACTGGCGTTTTTATTTCAAGATAAAAACGAATTGATTCACACAATTTTATTTTTAAATACGGCTTTTTCTATGATGGATAAGCTATTCCAGCAAGAAATTTTGAATGCTGAATTGCGAAAAAAATACTGGATTTATTTTGCGCTTCATGATATTGCTAATTTTTTCTGTTTAAATAAAGCAAAAAAATGGTGTTTACCCGAGAAATATCATGAACCAGAAGAATGTGGTGGAGAGATTTTAAAAAATTTGATGGGATGGTAAGGTGGTTTTGGTGAATGTAGTTATATTTTTTTGCGTCGTCTTGTTTTTTTGTCTTTTATTTTTTTGCGTCCCATACGTGTTAATTTACGTCGTGATTTGTGTGTTTTTCTAAAACCTGCGCGTTGTTTAGTGGATGTGTCTGACTGCCATTTGCTGACATCAGGCACTGGTTTGGCTGTTGGTAATAATAATGAGGGATATTTTCTGATCGAATAAGTATCTCTAACTCTGGCGGAATCCCAATTAATTGGTGTACGAATGGGACTCGTAACCACCCCCTTTTTTGTACCCTTTAATACTTTTGCAAATGCTGATGGTCGTCCTAGAATATGTTTAGTGGTTCTATGTTCTTCTTGTTTTAACCATCCATCTTGTAAATGAGAAGGCTTTTTATATGGATTTATTCCTTCGTGTGCAGACAAAGCATGCAATGTTGCTTTTTTGAGATTCATTCCACCCTTCATTTATACTATCTTTATAAAAAATTTTATAAAGATAAAATCAATAATATATTACTGTGTTGATGACCCATCGGATGATTTAGATATAGAACGTGAGCGGGAAGAAGAAGCTTTGCGTGAAACAGATTTATAAAGTTTTCTAGAATGTCTTGGTGATTTTTTAGCGCCTTTGACTTTTGATTTCATTTTATGTAACTGCTCTTTCATATGATCAAACTTCCAAGCCGGGGCCTCGAATTTTTCTTGGTCTCTCGCCGACAGCATTTTAGTCATCGCTTCCGCTACTGCTTTACCGCGGCTGCCACTGCGACTACGGCTTTTACTGCGACTACGGCTTTTACTGCGACTGCGACTTTTACTGCGACTGCGACTTTTACTGCGGCCTCTTTGTTTTTTTGTTTTTTTTGCTGCTGCTGCTGCTGCTGATTTTTTCGGAGAGGATCCTTTTTTACTTCTTGGTGATACACTTTGTGATGGACTCTTTGATGGCGTGCTCCCACGTGTTGATTTGGGAAGAGCAGGAACTGCGCCACTGAGCCATTCGTCAATTAAACCTTCCACTTGTGTTACTGCTGCGTTAAAATTACTTAATATCATACGTGGACCGATTCCTGCTGCTGTAACAACTCCCAATATTGAATTGGCGGAATGTCGCCAAAGCGCCGCTTTTTGATCACACGTTAATACTCCACCGATCTCTCCAGCAATATAGTCGTGCGCTAGTCTTTCTAAAAATGATGTTCCACATAATTGCGGCAATAACCCTGTTTGAATTAGTGATTGATGGAGTGCACTTTTGCTCAGTATTACAGCGCCGCTGGCAATTAGTCCCACAATAACAATCGCACATAAACGTCTAGTTTTATTTCCGCCAGCTTGACCGCCGCGGTGTTTGTGTTGTAAAAGATTAGATAATACAGAAAGTCCTTCTTTATCAAACCCCCTTTTTTCCAAATCTCCTAAAAATTTCGTAGTTGCTGTTGTTGTTACTGTCGGTAGTTTGCATGTTGTTAAAAGGGAACATGTCGCTTGTTTAGGTGGCAATTTTAACCACTGTTGTGCCATTATACTATATTGTAATAAAAAATTAATTTGCTAAAAGAAAAATGACTTTTACTATTTGTCAAATTCAAATATGATAAAACTGGTAAATTCAGTGATATTTGTCGGAGTTAGTCTTTTGTATAAGTGTTTTAATTATGATGGGTGTTTTATTAATTATAACGCCTGTATCTACTTTATTCGTCGTCTAGCATAGTCATGATTTCACGCTTCGCCTTTTGCACTTCGAGGGAATATTCCTCTAGTGTTGCCTGCATTGAAGTTTCTGGGCCATCTTCTTCCTCTGCGCTCGCCACATGGAATCCCGCCATGTTAAACCGAAACACACGAGTTTCCTTCTCCTGTCCGATGCGATGACATCGCGCAATGGCCTGATCCTCGACTGCTGGATTCCAATGCGGACTGACAAAATAAATTTCGCTAAAGTGTTGGAGATTGAGACCCTCACAACCGGTTTGAATTTGAAGAATAAGCACATCACAGTCTGTTGATGTAAGAATGCGTTCGCGCTCATGTGGAGGCGTGCGACCATCGAAGGTCTCCACCGTCATCTCGTGACGAAGAAGCCGCTGCTGAATTTCATCGATTTCACCGCGGTAATGACAAAACACGATTTTGGAGTTTTTGTTGTTTTTTCTGGTGACAATGTGGTCGACCACCGCATTCAACTTAGAAGAGGATGCCGTGGGCGATTGCATCATGCGCGTGTGCGATGAGGACTCGGGTAGAAGACCGGCTTTCGTCAACTGTTCAAAGCCGCTCTTCATGAGCTTTGGATAGATGCACGCTTGCCGCGCGCGCACCAAAACTGCGAGCATTGGCATGTCCAGCGCCGCAATTTGGTTATCGAGGCGTCTTTCTGAACTACTGTCGACGTGACTAAACCCCAGCAGCGAGTGAATATCCTCCGCGAGATCTTTCTCCTCAGCAGTTTCCCATCGGACTTCTGTTGTGGTGACATGAAGCTTCGGAAGCGTAATACCGGCTTCTTCTTTTGTGCGCCGCAAAAGGAAAGACTGTGCGAGGTGGACAAGGTTATCGCTATTGCTGTAGTATGACTGCGGCATGCCCATCTGTGCACAAAGCGAATAGAAATCATCTTTACGATTTTGAATCGGTGTGCCCGTTACCAACCAACGAATGTTACCTTTGAGGCGGAGGGAGCTCTGATGAATGGTGGTCTTGGCGTTTCGAAGATGATGCGCCTCATCAAAGATGAGGCGGTCCCACTGTGTGGTGTGAAGCGGCGAGGTTGGGTGCAATGAAACCATACCGTATGTTGTGATGACAATAGGTGCTGCTTCCACGATGCTGGGTGTTGTTGTTTTTGCTTCTGCCCCATGATACACGACGGGTATATGATTGGTGGCCTTGAGGATGGCAGTTTTCCATTGTTCAAGAAGTGCGCGAGGCACAACGATAAGCGTGCGGCGTTGGAAGTTGCACACGATAGTGCCGAGCATTTGGATGGTCTTGCCAAGACCCATCGCGTCTGCGATAAGACCACCACGCACGAGCGTATCATCAGCCATGTGTCCGTTGAGTTCGTTGTTTACACACCACTCGACACCATCCAGCTGATGTGGCTTGGTGTCGAGGTTGGCTTTGGTCAGAAAAGCCTGAAATTTTTCGCGTGTTGACGTAGTCGTCATGGTATGTTTTGTTTGTTGAGTCGTGCTCGTATGGTTATATTTTGTATGAACTTAAGTATTTGCTGAAAATCATTTCAATTTTAATATTTTTGAAAAAATTAAAAATTAAAATTAAAAAATGAACTACTACGCTCATTTTTTATTTTTTATTTTTATTTTTATTTTTAATTTTTATTTTTTCGTTTTGTGTCTAGTTAACCCCACGTGCAATCCTCCAGAGTGGGCATGGAGGAGGAATGGGTGCTGGCATCCCACATAACGCCGATCCACGTGTAATAGCTATCAAAGTCGCATTGGAACTCGGCCTCTTCCTCCATTGCCGCCTCGGCAAGGGCATCCTCCTCGGGTGTGTAGGCCGTAGAGCGTCCCGCCCACGTGGAGATGAACTCCTCGTTTTCATGCTGCTGCTGCTGCAGCTCGAGATGCACATGAGAAGGGATTGCTACGCCTACGCGCGTGGGTGTAGAGCGGCAGGGACGCAACGTCGAAAGCGGTGGGTATTCCTGGGGAGGTGGTGACGAGGCGTAAGGCGAGTGTGCACCATCGCAAACAAAACCATGTGTATGCTGCATGCTTGCACTGCGCGGAGATCGAGCGTGTTCTGGCCGCCAGTCCTCGTCAATGGGTTTGTGTGCATGCTGCCAGCCGTATCCCTGGTGCCGCATGGTGCGATCGTGCAGACTGGACGACATGCGCTGGGCCGGCTTGGACGACATGCGCTGTTGTTTTGCCTTGAGCTTGGGGCAATACTTTATCGTGTGACCCTTCTCATGACAGTAGTTGCACTCCTGGTTAAGAAGTGTGGGACACACTACAACCCCGCCCGGCCGATCCTTGACAAAGTGGGAGGTGTATTCTTCCGTCGACTTGCCGGCCGCCTTGCATACAGGACAGAAAGGCATATTATAGCAGTTGTTGGTTGCTTAAGGCAATGAGTTCACTTAATTTGTCATGTGTATATAGCTGATTTTTGTTTCAATTTTCTTTTTTTTAAAACTTTTAGGGGCGAGGGGCGGGATATGTCCGTTAGTATTTTATAAAAAAGGCACGGAGGCGTGCACAATTTATTTTTTGTTTTTAGTTTTTAGTTTTTAGTTTTAGTTTTTAGTTTTAGCTAATCGTCGTCATCGCTAGCCCAATTTTCCAAGGGTTTTCCCCAGGGGAGTTCGAAAGTCATTTTTCTTGTTGATTTGGGTGAGGACGGTTGCCTCCGCACGCTGTTAACCAACTCTTTGAGTTCCAATCCGGCGAATTTGTGGGTCACGGCAGCAACATTGACAAAAGACGCCGCTTTGCACTTCTTTTTACTGGAATCAACCTGTACTTGCACTGCCAACCATGGGTTATTGGTAACAGTGCTTTGAGGTGGGCGGCGACTGCGAGTTGTTTTGCTGTTTGGTAGAGCAGTGCAATAGGAAGCCATGTGGCCTTTCTCATGGCAACGCCGACAAGTTGTTGCGAGAAGAACTGGACACACCACTTGTCCGCGGCGACGGATGTTGTGGGAGGTGTAGTCCTGTTTGGACTTGCCGGAGTCCTTGCAAATCTTGCAGAAGAGTGCTGTGTGACGATGGTTGGTGGTTCTCGGCATGTTGTTAGACGGTTTATTTGTGGAATACTAATACACGACCATGGTGATATTTCCTTTCAATTTTTATGTTTTTAGATTTCTAATATTTAGAATGTTCACCTTTGGCTTAATAATTTTTATAGCTGTGTTAAATAATTAATATAAATATTTTTTATGATTATAGATAAAATGAAATATGGATCATTAACGAAAGATGAAGTTGTTATTGATTTTGAAGATGAGTTAGATATTATAGATTTTCCGGATGAAAAAGATACTAACGAAGATACTGACAAAGATGGTGAAAATAAAATTATTGATACTACACCCACAACAGCAGAAGCAAAAAATAACTTGCTTCCGCTGGTGTCAACACATATGGCCGGTGCAGATATAGATAATGACACTCTACGGTATACACATTATAATACGCGTTCGTGCAACCGTAATCATAAACCACTGGTGATGACTATTTGTAGCAATATAGAATTAACTGTTCCGCAAATGGCGTTTCTATTTATTTGTGCTATATTTTTAGAATATTTTGTTTTACTTATTATTACACAACAATAATGACGTTTATATAAAATAATTTAATATATATGAATTATATTATTTTATGAATCATGTTATTTACTGAATAGCACATGCTCTACTTTTTGGTGTGCATTTTATTTCATTTGGTTTAGGAGGTCTCTCTTGTGGCGAGTCAATTGAGTTTGTTGCGACAGTATTTTGTGCTTCCATTTCAGCTAGTTTTTGGGCAGCGGCTTCTGGTGTATATACGACATTGTCTGGCGATAAAGAGTCTTCGTCTAAAACAATTGGAATCACCAGTCTTGGACGAGGCGGTGTCCCTCCGTTACAGGAATCTTCGGGGGGAGGGGGTGGCGTTGCCTCTTCTGCCATGTTGCCTTCGGCCAAACGCGGTGGGGGTGTTGCCTCTTTGGGCGATGTCGGGGGCGTTGCCTCTTTGGGCGATGTCGGGGGTGTTGCCTCTTTGGGCGATGTCG
>MDTD01083493.1_pt1 | contig 32568 bp, 29 predicted proteins | sample 811221 | NCBI WGS metagenome assembly MDTD01 (sample SAMN05326646, study PRJNA326480) | marine metagenome | isolation source: seawater | place: Pacific Ocean: South West | collected 2011
CCTGCCCGAGATCATCCAAGGGGTTGAGTTCCGCGACGGCCTCCGCCAACTTCAAGCTGCCGCCTGATCAGGCGTCACCAACTTCTGCGTATATCTCCGACCATTTCGAGCTTGAGTTCTACGTCCGCAAGCTCGCCAAGAACGGCGTCCGGCTCGTCTCGATGACGCAGGAGCTGGGCGACGACCCGATGCACGTCATGATGCGCCAGATCATGGCGCTGTTCGACGAGTACCAGTCCAAGGAGAACGCCAAGCATACGCTGCGGGCTCTCAAGGAGAACGCCCGCCAGGGCTTCTGGAACGGCTCGCTGCCGCCGGTGGGCTACCGCGTCGTCGACGCCGAGAAGCGCGGCGCGAAGATCAAGAAGGTGCTCGAGATCGATCCGCTGCATGCCGACACGGTCCGGCTGATGTTCAAGCTGGCGCTCGAAGGCGACGGCACGAGCGGGCGCATGGGCGTGAAGGCGATCGCCACCTATCTCAACGCGCGCAAGCTCTACACCCGCACGGGCGGTCGCTGGGGCGTCGGCACGGTGCACCGCATCCTGACACGGCGGACCTATATCGGCGAACATCAATGGGGCCGGACCTACAAGGACGGCACGCCCAAGGCGCAGGCCGAGACCGTCACCGTGCCCGTGCCACCGCTGATCGACCGGGAGACCTTCAACGCGGTTCAGGAACTGCTCAAGTCGCGCAGTCCGATGGTCGTGCCGGGCCGGACCGTCAGCGGCCCGACCCTGCTCACCGGCATCTGCTTCTGTGCCGACTGCGGCGGCGCGATGACGTTGCGCACCTCGGGCAAGGCCAAGCACTATCGCTACTACACCTGCTCGACCGTCGCGCGGCAGGGCAAGACCGGCTGCAAGGGCCGTACGATCCAGATGGACCGACTTGACCATCTGGTGGCCGAGCATCTGGAGAAGCGGCTCCTCGAGCCCGAGCGGCTGCGAGACCTGCTGACGATCCATCTCGACCGGCGCGAGGAGCGAGACGAACGCCGGCGCGCGCATGCCGCGGAATTGGTCAACCGCGCTGCCGCCGCAGAGGCGCGATTGAAGCACCTTTACGACGCCATCGAGAGCGGCGTCGCCGATCTGGACGATCCGTCGCTCAGGACGCGCATCGAGGAATTGAAGGCGACGCGGGACCAGGCGCGCATCGACGCGGAACGCGCACGCGCCGCGATCGAAAGTGCGGGCCAGGCGGTCACGCCCGACCAGATCGCCCGTTTCGCGGCCGTCGCCCGCCGGCGCATGCGTGGAAAGGACGGCGGATTCCGGCGGGATCATCTGCGGGCTCTGGCCCAGCGGGTCGAGGTCGCCGAGCGCGAGGTTCGGATCATGGGCTCGCGCAACGAGCTCCTGAGGGTCCTGGCTTCCGCGAATGGCGTAGGAACGGCGGCGAACGGCGTTCGCACTTATGTTCCAAGGTGGCGGAGAGACAGGGATTCGAACCCTGGAGACGGTTACCCGCCTACACGCGTTCCAGGCGTGCGCCTTCGACCACTCGGCCACCTCTCCGGTGCGTGCTCTTTAGACGCCGAAGACCGGGCTTGGCAAGGGCAGAACCGCGTGGCGGCGGCGCTCAGAGAAGCAGCAGACCGAGCCGCGTGAGGTTCAGCCCCGCCGCCAGCAACACCCAGAGCGTGATCCTGCCGAACGTCGCCTGGTTCAGCCGGTCCTGAAGCCGGAAGCCCAGCGCCATGCCCGCCAGCGCCGACGGCACCAGCGCCAGCGACAGCGGCAGCGTCTCGGCCCGCAGCACGCCCGACCCCAGGTGCGAGACCAGCAGCAGCACGGACCCCAGCCCGTAGATCATGCCCTGCACGCGCATCTGCTCGTGCTTCCCGGTGCCGCGCGCCACCAGCATCGCCACGGTCGGCGGCCCCCAGACCCCCGAGATGCCGCCGCAGAACCCCGCCAGCGCCCCGAGCGCTGCCTCGCCGCGCCCGCCCGCCCCGCGGCCGAGCCGCAATCCCCGCCCGCTCAGCGCACTCGCGGCGTAAAGCGTCACCATCGGCCCGATGATGAGAAACATCGCCGCGGGCGGCAGCACCGGCACTAGCTGCGCCGACACGGCCATCACCGCCCCACCCGCGATCAGGAACACCCGGAAGCGCGCGACCGAGGCAAGCGCCGCCCGCACCCCCTGGCGCAGCGCCTGCCAGAGATTGCTCAGCAGCGTCGGCAGGATCAGTCCCGCCAGCGCCAGGTCGGGCGGCAGGATCGTGCTCAGCCCGGCGATGAGCACCATGGGCATGGCGAATCCCACGAGCCCCTTGATCACCCCGGCGACCAGCGCAACGGCGACGGCAAAGACCGCGCCCCAGAGCGACAATGCAAGAAAAACGGTATCCATGCCGAAGCCTTAGCACGCCGCCGCGCGGCCCGCCGCAAGAAACCGCCCCGCGCCCGGACCGAGCCGGCAGCGCCCGCCGCACCGCAGAACGCTACGCAACTTTCGAACAAAACCCTATGACAATCGGCATAATAGTTGCGCTGCGCCTGCATAATAGATAGAAGACCGGCAAACAGGAAAGGACGCTTTTCATGGCACATGACGGACAGGACATTGCGATGGCCCAGCCCATCCTTCTCGACGATCTGCTGACGCTCACCGGTGCCGCGCTCGCCCCGGCCGAGACATTGCTCGAGCGGGCAAAGGACAAGGTGCGCGCCGCGGTCACCGTCGATGGCCGCATCTCTGCGACCGCGATGGATGCCGGGCAGAGCGCCACGCACGGCCTTGCCTGGCTCGCCACCTATGTCGAATCGCTGCGTCAGATGCAGGGCTGGGCCGCGCGGCTGTCCGAGGCCGGCACCTTCGGCGAGGTCGAGCGCCTGCTGCACCAGATCGCCTTCGGCGAGTATCTCGCGCAGATCGCGGGCGGTATCGCGATGAACCAGGCAGAGATCGCGCGCCCCGCCGAAATGGGCCTCGACGACGCCGCCCTCGCCGCCTTCCGCACGCCCGAGGTGGCCACGCTCATCGCCCGTGGCAACACGCAGGATGCCCGGCTGCGCCTCGTCGCGCTCATGCAGGAACGCGCCGCCGAGATCACCGTCGGCCGCAGCGGGCTCGATGACGAGCTCGAAATGATCCGCGAACAGTTCCGGCGCTTCTCGGTCGAGAAGGTCGAGCCCCACGCCCATGAGTGGCATCTCAAGGATGAACTCATCCCGATGGAGATCATCGAGGAACTCGCCGAAATGGGCGTCTTCGGCCTGACCATCCCCGAGGAATTCGGCGGCTTCGGCCTCTCCAAGGCGTCGATGGTCGTGGTCTCCGAGGAACTGAGCCGCGGCTATATCGGCGTGGGCAGCCTCGGCACCCGCTCCGAGATCGCCGCCGAGCTGATCCTCCGCGGCGGCACCGAGGCGCAGAAGGCGAAATGGCTTCCCCGGCTTGCCAGCGGCGAGATCCTGCCCACGGCCGTCTTCACCGAGCCCAATACCGGCTCGGATCTCGGCAGCTTGCGCACCCGCGCTGTCCGTGACGAGAACGGCGACTGGCGCGTGACCGGCAACAAGACCTGGATCACCCATGCCGCGCGCACCCATGTGATGACGCTTCTGGCGCGCACGGTACCCGACACGACCGATCATCGCGGCCTGTCGATGTTCCTGGCCGAGAAGGAGCCCGGCACCGATGAGGCCCCCTTCCCCACCCCCGGCATGACCGGCGGAGAGATCGAGGTGCTGGGCTATCGCGGCATGAAGGAGTACGAGCTTGCCTTCGACAATTTCCACGTCAAGGCCGAGAATCTCCTGGGCGGCGAGGAGGGCAAGGGGTTCAAGCAGCTCATGGAGACGTTCGAATCCGCCCGCATCCAGACCGCCGCCCGCGCCGTGGGCGTGGCGCAGGCGGCGCTCGACGTGGGACTGCGCTATGCCCAGGAGCGCAAGCAGTTCGGGCGCGCGCTGATCGAATTTCCGCGCGTCGCCAACAAGCTTGCGATGATGGCGGTCGAGATCATGGTGGCGCGCCAGCTTACCTATTTCTCGGCCTGGGAGAAGGATCACGGGCGGCGCTGCGACCTCGAGGCCGGCATGGCCAAGCTTCTGGGCGCGCGCGTCGCCTGGGCGGCGGCGGACAACGCGCTCCAGATCCACGGCGGCAACGGCTTTGCTCTGGAATACACGATCAGCCGCATTCTCTGCGATGCGCGCATCCTCAACATCTTCGAAGGCGCTGCGGAGATCCAGGCACAGGTGGTCGCGCGGCGGTTGCTCGGCTAGAACGGGGTGAAGTCGGGTGGACCCGTTTGGGCGACGGGCGGGTGAGGCCCGCCAGACGCATCCCGCTCCAGGCACCCGCGCGGCCGGGACGGGGCAGCCCACTTGCCAATCCCCGCGCGAGCGGCCAACAAGGGCGGCATGGACGGACATGCCTTTACCCTTGCGGGCACCTCCCTTGTCGCCCTGCCCTCGGGCGCGCTCTACTGGGAGGCGCGCAACCTGCTCTGCGTCTCCGACCTGCACCTGGGCAAGGCGCTGCGGCGGGCGCGGACGGGCGCGCCCCCCCTGCCCCCCTACGAGACGCGCGACACGCTTGCCCGGCTCGAATCGGACCTGCGCCGCACCGGCGCGGCCACCGTGATCTGTCTGGGCGACAGCTTCGACGATACCGAAGCGGCCCGAGCCCTGCCCGAGGCCGAGCGGCTCTGGATCGCCAAGCTGCAGGCGGGCCGCCGCTGGGTCTGGATCGAGGGCAATCACGATCCCGGCCCGGTCGATCTGGGCGGCGCGCATCTGGCCGAACTGCCCGAGGCACCGCTCACCTTTCGGCATGTCGCAAGGCCGGGGCAATCGGGCGAGGTCTCGGGCCATTACCACCCCAAGATACGGCTGGCCCTCAAGGGACAGACAATCAGCCGTCCGGCCTTTCTCATCGACAGCGACCGGGTGATCCTGCCCGCCTACGGCACCTATACCGGCGGGCTATCCTGCGACGATCCTGCGCTCACCGGGCTGATGCGGGCCGAGGCGGTGGCCGTGCTCACCGGTCCCGCAGCCCACGCGCTGCCGATGCGCGCACGGCGCTGACCCCGGCTCAGCCGCCCTTGCGGGCGGCTTCTGCCTCGGCTTCGGCGGCGGCCTCGATGGCCGCGCGCGCCTCGTCGCTTTCATAGCTGGCCCAGGGCCGGTCTGTGCCCGTGGGCGGCAGGTCTTCGGGCCGGTGGCCAAGGTGCAGATGGGTCTTGGCGATGAAATGGCCGGTGATCGGCGCGGTCAGGAAGAGAAAGAGGACGATCATGAACTCGTGAAACGAGAACTGTCCGACCACGAAATGGAAGTAGAGCATCGAGGCGATGAGCGCGCCGCCCACCCCCAGCGTTGTCGCCTTTGTGGGTGCGTGCAGACGCATCATCGGATCGGGAAGCTTGATCAGGCCGATGGAGCCGACCAGCCCGAAGATGCCGCTGATGACGAGGCAGGCCGCAATGAGGATATCGACGATCATGGCGCAGCCCCTATTCGATGATATCGCCGCGCAAGAGATAGCGCGTGTAGGACACGGTCGAGATGAAGCCGGTCATGGCGATGATCATCGACGCCTCGAAATAGACCGTCGTGCCCTCGAGTATCCCGAACAGCGCCAGAAGCGCGATGGCATTGATCACCAGCGTGTCGAGCGCGAGAATCCGGTCTCCGACCGTAGGCGCGTTCACGATCCGGTAAATGTTGAGCAGCAGCGCAAGGCCGTAACAGCCGAAGGCGAAATCGAGCGCATGTCCGATCATTCGAATATCTCCATCAGCCGCCGTTCGTAGCGCGCCTTGATCTCGTCGCGCACCGCGTCGGGGTCCGGCGCGTCGAGGCAATGCACCAGAAGGCTGCGCCCGTCCGCCGCAAGATCGCTCGATACCGTGCCCGGGGTCAGCGTGATCGTGCTTGCAAGAACGGTGATCGCCTCCGGCGTGCGCAGATCCAGCGGGATCGTCACCCAGGCGGGGCGCGTATTGGCATTGGCCTTGAACAGGATGATCACCGCCACCTGCACGTTGGCGACGCAGATATCCCAGAGCACGATCACGATGTATTCCACGATCCGCGGCAGCGAGCGCAGCCGCGGTATGTCGGGCCAGTAGGGCGCGGTAATCAGCGGGATGAGAACGCCCAGGATCGTCCCCAGCACAAGGTTGCCCGGCGTGACCTTGTTGACCAGCATCTGCCAGACCAGGATCAGCAGGATCGTCAGCAGCGGATGGGGCAGCAACCTGCGCAGCATCTCCGGTCCTCCCTCAACCCTGTCCCAGCACGGCGGCGATATAGGCGGCGGGCGCGTGAAGCTGCGCCGCCGTCGCCTCGATATAGCGCATCACCGGCCCTGCGAACACCGCCAGCGCCACGACCCCGCCCAGCAGCGAGAAACAGGCCACCAGCGGCAGGGCGGGGGTCGGCCCTTCGGCCTCGGCCTCGCGATCGGTCTTCCAGAACACCACGCTGCCCGCCTGCGAAAGCCCGACGATCGCCACCAGCGAGGTGGCAAGGATCATGGCCCAGATGACCCAGACATCGGCCAGGTCGCGGGTGGCGTCAAGGATCAGAAGCTTGCCGACGAATCCCGAAAGCGGCGGCATCCCGGCGGTGGCGATGGCCGCGCCGAACCACAGCGCGGTCACGATCCCGTGCTGCGCCAGACGCGGCCCCGGCACCAGCGCGCCCGCCAGCGCCCCGCGCCGTTCGCGCACGAGGTCCACGACGAGGAAGAGAAGCGCACCGGCCAGCGTCGAATGGATCGCGTAATAGAGCGCCGCGGCCGAGCTTGCCTCGGTAAAGCCCGCGACGGCCACGAGCAGCGTCCCCATCGAGCCGATGGCGGCAAAGGCCGCAAGCCGCCCCAGCCGCCGCGCGCCCAGCACGCCGATCATGCCCACGGCCAGCGAGAGCAGCGCCCCATAGAGCAGGAACCGGTCTATCAGCACCGCCGTCGCGTCCAGATCGGGGCCAAAGACCAGTGTGTAGAACCGCAGGATCGCATAGGCCCCCACCTTGGTCATGACGGCAAAGAGCGCGGCCACGGGCGCGGGAGCCTCGGCATAGGTGTTGGGCAGCCAGAAATGCAGCGGCAGGAGCGCCGCCTTGATCGCGAAGACCAGGAACAGAAGCATCGCACCAACCCGCAGAAGCGCGCTGTCATCGACGGGAATCTGCGCCGCGCGTTCGGCCAGATCGGCCATGTTGAGCGTGCCGGTGACGGCATAGAGCGTGCCCAGCGCAAACAGGAACAGCGTCGAGCCGAGCAGGTTGTAGATCACGTATTGCACGCCCGCCTTGAAGCGCCGCGCGCCGCCCGCATGGATCATCAGCCCGTAGGAGGCGATGAGCAGCACCTCGAAGAAGACGAAGAGGTTGAAGGCGTCACCGGTCAGGAAGGCCCCGCAGATCCCCATCAGCTGAAACTGCCAGAGCGGGTGGAAATTGCGGCCCCGCGCATCCCAGCCCGAACCGATGGCATAAAGCAACACCACCAGCGCCAGCGCGGCGGTCAGCGTCACCATCACCGCCGCCAGCCGGTCGAGCACCAGAACGATGCCGAAGGGCGCGCGCCAGTTGCCCAGCTCATAGACCTCGACGGCACCGCTGCCGGCATGGACAAGCAGGCCCAGCGCCACCGCCAGAAGCACCACGCAGCCCGCCAGCGAGAACACCCGCTGCAAACCGATGTGATGGCGCATCGCCAGCGTCAGCACCGCCGCGAGCACCGCGGGCAGCACCACGGGCACGATGATCCAGTGGCTCATGCTCCGCCCTCCGGGCTCTCGTCCTCGGGCGGCAGGCTCACGTCGTCATCGCGCGAAGACAGATAGGCACCAAGCGCCATCATCACCACCACCGCCGTCATGCCGAAGGAGATCACGATGGCGGTGAGCACCAGCGCCTGCGGCAGCGGGTCGGTATAGCGCTCCACCCCGTCGCGCAGCACCGGCGGCGCGTTCACCACCAGACGCCCGCTCGCGAAGAGAAAGAAGTTGACCGCATAGGTCAGCAGCGCCAGCCCGAGAATGACCGGGAACGTCCGCAGCCGCAGCACAAGGTAAAGCCCCGCCGCCGTCATCACCCCGATTGCACTCGCCATCAGCAGTTCCACGTCACCTGCCCTCCTCTGAGTCGCGCGTGGGGTCGATGTCCATCGGCTCGATATTGACGGTCTCGCCCGCACGCCGTGCCATGCTCGACAGGCTCTGAAGCGCCAGCATCACCGCGCCCAGCACCGTCAGGAACACGCCCACGTCGAAGGCCATGGCCGTGGCCCATTCGAACTCCTCGATGGGCGGGAAATGCAGATAGCCGTAGTCCGAGGTCAGGAAGGGCCGCCCGGCAAGCCAGGCGCCAAGTCCCGTCACCGTGGCGATCAGCACGCCGATCCCGATGGTCGCGTGATTGGTCACACGCTGCCGCGCCTCGGCCCAGGCATAGCCCGAGGCCATGTATTGCATCAGGAAGGCGATGGCCACGATCAGCCCGGCGATGAACCCCCCGCCCGGCTCGTTATGCCCGCGCAGGAAGATATAGGCCCCGACCATCAGCGAAATCGGCATCATCACCCGCGTCGCCACCACCATCATCAACGGGTGGCGGTCGCCCGCCTCGGGCAGTTCGGGCCGGTCCCAGTTGGCAAGCCAGCGCCCGCCGGGTCCGCGCAGCACCGCCTCGGTCAGCGCGAAGATCACCAGCGCCGCGATGCCCAGCACGATGATCTCGCCATAGGTATCGTAGCCGCGGAAATCCACGAGGATCACGTTGACAACGTTGGTGCCGCCGCCGCCCTTGTAGGAATTGGCCAGGTGAAATGCCGAAATGCTTTCCTGTGCGAAATCGCGCAGCAGAATGGCGTAGCTCAGCCCCGCCACTGCCACGCCGCCCGCCAGCGCAATGATCGTGTCGCGCGCGCGCCGTCCCGGCGTGCTCTCGACCGGCGTTTCGCGCGGCAGGAAATTGAGCGCGAGCAGAAGCAGGATGATCGTCACCACCTCGACCGAGATCTGCGTCATCGCCAGATCGGGGGCGGAGAAATAGACGAAGCCGAGCGAGACCATCAGCCCCACCACCCCGATCAGCACCAGCGCGGTGAACCGCGCCCGGTGATAGACGACCAGAAGCCCCGTCGCCACCACCAGCAGCAGCCAGCCCATGGCCGGGACCGGCGTGACCGGCAGGGCCGCGCGTGTCGGCGGCTGCACCGTGCCGCCCTGCCAGGCAAGCCAGCCCGCGACGAGCACCGTCACGCTGAAAACCGCCGCGTTGCGCATGAGCGCGCCGTTGTGCAGCCCGTCCGTCAGCGCCGTGGCCCCCCGCGTGGCCGCAGAGGTCAGCGCGTCGAACATCGCCTTGGCCTCCGGGCGCGGCGTGGCCTCCCAGAGCCGCGCCATCGGCGCGTGCAGCCACAGCAGAACGGCACCGCCCAGGACCGCGATCACCGACATCCAGAAGGCGGGCACGAATCCGTGCCAGAGGTAAATCTTCACATGGGGATCGGACTGCGTGACCGCCCCCGCCGTCACCCGTACCAGATCCCCGGCAAAGGTCATCGGCATGATCCCGATCAGCACGACCAGCAGCGCCAGAATTCCGGGCGCGGCCCACATGCCGAAACCGGGGTCATGCGGCCTGGCGGGGTAATCGCTGCGCTCGCGGCCCAGGAACACATGCGCGATGTAGCGGAACGAATAGGCCACCGAGAAGAGCGCGCCGAGCGTCGCGAGCGCGCCCATCGTCCAGGCCGGTCCGATCCAGTGAGTCTCGGCCACCTCGGCCAGCATCATCTCCTTGGACAGGTAGCCGTTGAGCGGCGGAATGCCCGCCATCGACAGCGCCGCGATGGTGGCGATGGTGAAGGTGATGGGCATCAGGTGCCGCAATCCGCCCAACCGCTTGATGTCGCGGCTATGCGCCTCGTGGTCGATAATGCCCGCGGTCATGAAGAGCGCCGCCTTGAATGTCGCGTGGTTGATGATGTGGAAGACCGCCACCACCGCCGCCGCCCTGGTGCCAAGGCCCAGAAGCATGGTGATGAGGCCCAGATGACTGACCGTCGAGAAGGCCAGGAGCGCCTTGAGATCGTCCTTGAAAAGCGCGATCTTGGCGGCCATCACCATGGTGATCAGGCCGGTCGAGGCCACGATCCAGAACCATTCCGGCGTGCCCGCCAGCACCGGCCACATCCGCGCCATCAGGAACAGCCCCGCCTTCACCATCGTCGCCGAATGCAGATAGGCCGAGACCGGCGTCGGCGCGGCCATCGCGTGCGGCAGCCAGAAATGGAACGGGAACTGCGCCGATTTGGTGAAACAGCCCAAGAGGATCAGGATGAGCGCGGGCAGATACATCGGGCTCGCCTGGATCGCCTCCTTCTGCGTCAGGATCACGCTCAGGTCATGGCTTCCGGCGATCTGGCCCAGGATCAGCATCCCCGCGATCATCGCCAGCCCGCCAAGCCCGGTGACGGTCAGCGCCATGCGCGCGCCCTGCCGCCCCTCGGGCAGGTGCTTCCAGTAGCCGATCAGCAGGAAGGACGAGAGCGAGGTCAGCTCCCAGAAGATGAGCAGCAGCAGGATGTTGTCCGAAAGCACGATCCCCACCATCGCCCCCTGGAAGAGCAGCAGATAGGTATAGAACTGCCCCATCGGATCCTCGCGCGACAGGTAGAACCGCGCGTAGAGGATGATCAGCAGACCGATGCCAAGGATCAGCCCGGCAAAGAGCAGCCCCAACCCGTCGAGCATGAAATTGACGTTCAGGCCGAGCGAGGGCAGCCAGTCAAGGCCAAAGGTCAGCACCTCGCCGCGCATCACCGCGGGTGCACAGATCAGCAGGAGCGTGATCGCAAGGATCGTCGGCGCGGCGGTGAAGGCGGCGCAGGTGTTGCGCCCCGCCTGGATCATCAGACCCGGCAGGAGCGCGCCCAGAAACGGCAGCGCCGCGATGATCGGCAAGAACCCTGCGACGGTCTCCATCTCGGCCTGCCCCTCCCCCGATGTTCTCGCGGACCGCGCGCGGCCGCCCTTTGCGGTTCTGGCCGGTAATATATGGACAGGGGCCGGGGCAACAAGCGGATTCCGACCGATTTTCCCCGTCTTTCGGCTCGGGCGGCATCGCTCAGGCGGCGCGGCTCATCGCCAGGGTGATCGCTTCGTAATGGCGCAGCACGGGCCAGACCGGGCGGGCATGTTCGGGCAGGCGCGCCCGGTCGAACCCCGCCAGAAGGCTCATCGCCACCGCCTCGCGGTTGCGCCGCATCCGCCCCAGATAGAGGCTCTCGGTGATTGACCCCGCCGCCTCGATCTCCTCATGTTCCGGCAGGATAAGCCCGTGATAGCGCACGAGCGGCCCGCTCCCGGCAGGCACGGCGGAAAACCCGTTGACCAGATGGCGCGCGGGCACCAGCACCGCCTCGCTGCCGAAAAGATATTCGACATCCGAGCCCCGGATCACCAGCCGCTGATGCGGGGCCACGACGATATCGGCGCGCAGCCCGAAATAGGGGGCACGCAGCCGCACGGGCGCAAGGCTGCCCGCGGCGGGCACGGTGCGCGCCACCGCCTGCAGAACCGGAACGAGCCCCCCGCCTGCGGCACGCACCAGCGCGCCGCGCCGCAGGTCCCCGGCCCGCGCGTGGCCCTGCGCCACACGCACCGGCACGTCCGTGCCAAGCCCCGGCATCGGCCCGACCGGCTCCACCCTGTCGGAAAGCGCGGCAAAGATCACCTCCGGGTCCATCTGCCGCTGGCGCGGATCGGTGAAGACCGTGCGCAGATCGGCCAGCGGCATGGGATGCGGCGGTGCAAGCGTGACCGTCGCAAAGCCCAGCATGTCGGGCCGCTCGAGCGTAAGCCGCCCCTGCCGCGCGGGCGCGTCCCAGCTATAGGTGATGCGCAGGCTCTCGGCGCGATCGTCGGGGCGGAAAGGCAGCGTCGCGTGGCGCACGTCGCCCGCCTGGGTCTCCACCAGCACGATCCCCCCCGACGGCAGAAGCTGGAGCGAGAAGCTGCCTGCCCAGGGATGGGTGCGCCCGAAGGCCAGAAGCGTCTGCGGGTGCCGCTCGATCGCCGGGCGCGTCTCGATCATCAGCGTGCCGCGCGGCAAGAGCGCCTCGGGCCCCGGCACCGGCCCCGGTGCCGCGCCCAGCCCATCGGGGTTGAACTGCCCGCCCTCGCGCGTGGTCAGGCCGATCCAGCCCATCTCAGGCCGCCCGCCCGGCCAGCAGCCGCGCCTCGAAGGGGCGCAGCGCGCGCCGCGCGGCGGGGCTGTAACCCGCGCCGGTCCTCGGGTCGATTTCGGGGAAGAGCGCCCGGATCTCGGCCACCATCTCGGCCTCGAAGCTGCGCGCCGTCTGCGGCCCCGGCAGGAAGCTCTCGGTCAGAAGGCGCTCGGACCAGATCAGCTGGTGACGGTCGAAGAGCAGATGCACATAAGTCACTTCGCCCCCCTCGATCCGCCGCACCGTGCCGTCGTTTACCAGATCGCGCGCCGCCACCAGCACCTCTGCCTCCCCGAAGAGAAGCTCGGCCAGCGCGTCGCGCACCAGCACCCGGTGCAGCGGCGACAGCCACAGCTCGCCATGCCGCCCGAACGTGTCCGCCGCGATCCTGATGGGCGCGAACTCGCCCGCCGCCCGGACGCGGCGCATGCCGATCCAGCGCAGCGGCTGTGCGCCCTCGTCCTTGGTCAGCACCAGATCGCCGGGGCGCAGCGTCTCCACCGCCAGCTCCCCGTCCGGGGTGCGGATGCGCGTGCCGGCCACGAAACAGGGCACGGAATCCACCGTGACCAGACCCACATCGGTCTGGCCGGTGCTGCTGGCGACATCGTAGGTGAAATTGAACACCTCGGTATCGCCATCGCCCAGCACCGTCACCGTGCCGTCGGCATTGAGCTGGATCTGCTGGCCGGAAGTGAGTGTCACGATATCGCCCGCCGCCACCGCCTGCCCGTTGAGATGGGTGATGGTCAGCTTGCCCGCGGTGGCATTCTCGTCATTGGACAACAGGTCGATGACGCGCGAGCCGTCGGGGAAGAGCGTGGTCGTGTCGTCGATCGCCACCAGCGTCGTCTGCACGCTGTCGGCGGCGATGAGCACGGTCGAGTCGTAATTCGAATCCGTCACGTCGGCGATGCCGATGCGGATCGAATTGACCACGTCGGGATTGACCGGGATGGTCAGCGTCAGCGTGGCGGTGAACCCGTCCATCTCGGTGTTGAACTGGTCGGCCGTGTTGTCGATGAAGAGGTTGCCGTTGCTGCCGGCGTTGAGGTTGCCCGGGTCGATATCGCCATCGCCCACCGAGAGCGGCACCTGGCTGCCGTTGATCCACACGCCGAAGAAATCCTGGAACGCCCCAATGGCGAATTCGGGATATTCCTCCGAGGCGAAGACGAACTTCATCGTCATCACGTTGCCCGTGGGGATGAAATCCACGTCGAGATAGGCCGCGTCGAAGGTGGGCGCGCCGGCGGCGGCGTTGAAATCCGCCTGGTTGCTGGGCCCGCTCGAACTGGTCGTTGTGCTGGAACTCTGGTTGGACTGGAACGGGTTGTTGTTGGTGAAGCCGCGCAGGTCGCCCGTCGAGAACATCACGCCGGTATCCCCCGGCACGACGCCGGGCGCGATCGCGTTGCCGTCGGTATAGATCCCCGAGGAATCTCGGTCGCCTGTGTAGGAGGCGTCGATCACCGTCACGCCATCGCCGAAGATCGTCTCGGCCATCTGCACGGCCGAGGCATTGCGGTTGATCGGTATCTCGACGCCTGCCACCATCTCTGCCTGCCTCATTCCGGGAGGCAGAGCCGCCACGGCCTGCGGGCCGTCATGTCTCGGGAAGGGGAGGCTGCGCTTCCCTGCCCGATCCATCGGGTACCGGCCCGGTTTTCCGGATCGCGGCACCTCGTTTCTGCTTGCTCGAACCCTGCCTCGGGTTTGTTATTGGTCAACTGATACAGGATCCTTTTCCCCCTGTTAAGGTTTTTCGTTCAAGACCGCCCGTTTGCACCCGTCCGCGTTCCGCGCTAGGCCGGTGCCACAAGACGAAAGGCCCTGCCCATGCCCCCTGCCCCGCTCGATCCCGTGCGCCTCACCGCCGATCTGATCCGCTGCCCATCGGTCACCCCCGAGGAGGGCGGCGCGCTGCGCCTGCTCGAAACGGTGCTGTCGGAGGCGGGCTTTGCCTGCTCCCGCGTGGACCGGGGCGGCGTGGCCAATCTCTTCGCCCGCTGGGGCGCGAAGGGCGCGCCGCGCAGCTTCGGCTTCAACGGCCATACCGACGTGGTGCCCGTGGGCGACGCCGCCGCCTGGTCCGTGCCGCCCTTCGGCGGGGTGGAGAAGGACGGGATGCTCTGGGGGCGCGGCGCGACCGACATGAAATCCGGCGTCGCCGCCTTCGCCGCCGCGGCGGTGGATTTCGTACGCGACACGCCCCCCGACGGGGCGGTGATCCTCGCCATCACCGGCGACGAGGAAGGGGAGGCCACGGACGGCACGCGCGCGCTGCTTGACTGGATGGACATCGAAGGAGAGCGCATGACCGCCTGCCTTGTCGGCGAACCGACCTGCCCCGAACGCATGGGCGAAATGATCAAGATCGGGCGGCGCGGCTCGCTCACCGCCCATGTCACGCTGACCGGGGTGCAGGGCCATTCCGCCTATCCGCACCGCGCGAAGAATCCGCTTCCCGCCATGGCGCGGCTCATGGATCGGCTTGCCTCGCACCGGCTTGACGCGGGCACCGCGCATTTCGACCCCTCGACGCTGGCCATCGTCACCATCGACACTGGCAATCCGGCCAGCAACGTGATCCCCGCCGCGTGCCGCGCCACCGTCAACATCCGCTTCAACGACGCCCATGACAGCGCGTCGCTCACCCGCTGGATGCAGGACGCGCTTGACCGTGCTGCCGCCGAGTTCGGCATCGAGGGCAAGCTGGCGGTCAGGGTCTCGGGCGAGTCCTTCCTGACGCCTCCGGGGCCGCTCTCCGATCTTGTCGCGCGCGCGGTCGAGGCGGAAACCGGCGTGGTGCCGGTCCTCTCCACCTCCGGCGGCACCTCGGATGCGCGCTTTGTCAAGGATCACTGCCCAGTGGTGGAATTCGGCCTTGTCGGCCAGACCATGCACCAGGTGGACGAGCGGGTGGAAATTGCCCATATCCATCAACTCAAGTCCATCTATACACGGATCCTGCGCGATTACTTTACATGATGCGACAAATCCTTGTCGTCATGCTCAAGGAGCCGCGACCGGGCCGCGTCAAGACCCGGCTGGGGCGCGAGATCGGCATGACCGCTGCCGCCTGGTGGTTCCGCCACCAGACGGCGCACCTGCTGCGCCGCGTCGAGGATCCGCGCTGGCATCTTGTGCTCGCCGTCAGTCCCGATGCCGAGGGGATGGCAAGCCGTGTCTGGCCCGCCCATCTGCCGCGCGTGGCCCAGGGCGCGGGCGATCTGGGCGACCGCATGGCGCGGCTTTTCCGCAGCCTGCCGCCGGGGCCGGTCTGCATCATCGGGGCCGACATTCCCGGCATCACCCCTGCGCATGTCGCCCGCGCCTTCGCCGCGCTCGGCGCTCATGACGCGGTGATCGGCCCCGCCCCGGATGGCGGCTACTGGCTCATCGGCCTGCGGCGCTCGCGCGCCGTGCCCGCGCGGCTTTTCGACGGGGTGCGCTGGTCAGGCCCCCATGCGCTCTCCGACACGGTGCGGAGCCTTGCTGCCCTGCGCATCGCGCGGATCGACACGCTGCGCGACGTGGACGAGGCGCGCGACCTTCCCGCGCGCGCCTCCCGCCCCTGAGGCCCCTTTCCCCTCCCGCCCATCCGTGCCAGTCTCGCCGCGACACGCGACAGGGGGACTCGCCATGCCCATCACCACCTGCATCTTCGACGCCTACGGCACGCTTTTCGACGTGGCCGCCGCCGCGCGCAACGCCGCCGCGGAGCCGGGGCGCGAGGGCTTTGCCCGCCACTGGCCCGCCATTGCCGAGAAATGGCGCCTCAAGCAGCTTCAATATACCTGGCTGCGGGCGGTCATGGGGGCGCATATCGGCTTCTGGCAGGTGACGCAGGACGGGCTTGACTGGGCGCTGGACTCAGAGGGGCTGGCGCAGGACACCGAACTGCGCGAGCGGCTCCTGCAGCTCTACTGGGAGCTTGCCGCCTTCCCCGAGGTGCCCGCCATGCTGACCGCGCTCAAGGAAGCGGGCCGCCAGACCGCGATCCTGTCGAACGGCGCGCCCGACATGCTCGCGGGCGCGGTGCGCTCGGCGGGGATCGGCGATCTTCTGGACGATGTGCTCTCGGTCGAAAGCGTCGGCATCTACAAGCCCGCCCGCGTGGTCTATGACCTCGTGGGACAGAGGTTCGGCTGCGCCCCCGAGGAGGTGCTCTTCGTCTCATCCAACGGCTGGGACGCCTGCGCCGCCGCCGCCTACGGGTTCCAGACCGCCTGGGTCAACCGTGCGGGCGACCCGGTGGACCGGCTGCCCGGCACCCCGGACCGGCAGCTTTCGGACCTCACCGGCATCCCGGCGCTGGCGGGTGCATGATGGCGCGGTTTCTCACCTCCGACGGGCTCTCGCTGCATTATGAGGATGAAGGGCGCGGCCCGCCCGTGCTCTGCCTTGCGGGCCTCACCCGCAACGGGGCCGATTTCCAGTTCCTGCTGCCGCATCTGGGCGGCCACCGGGTGATCCGGCTCGATTTTCGCGGGCGCGGGCAATCCGACAACGCCCCCGACCCGATGAGCTACAACATTCTGCGCGAGGCGCAGGACAGCGTCGAACTGCTTGACCATCTCGGCCTCGCGCGCACGGCGCTCATCGGCACCTCGCGCGGCGGGCTGGTGGCCATGGCCATCGCCCATGCCTATCCGGGCCGTCTCTCGGGCGTGGTGCTCAACGATATCGGCCCGGAGGTCGCCGCCGAGGGGCTGGAGCGGATCCTCGATTACGTCGGCCGCGAACCCGATCTTCCCGATCTCGACGCAGCCGCCGCCGCGCTTGCCCATGTCCATGCGCAAGGCTTCCCCGGCGTGCCGCTGTCCCGCTGGCGAGCGCAGGCCGCGGCGATGTTCGCCGAGAAACCCGGCGGCGGGCTGGCGCTGCGCTATGATGCGCGGCTGCGCGAGGCGCTGACCGGTCAGGCAGGCACCGGCGACGTGCCCGACCTGTGGCTGATGTTCGACGCCCTGCGCGAGGTGCCGCTTGCGCTCATCCGGGGGGCGAATTCCGACATCCTGAGCGCGGACACGGTGGCCAGGATTCAGGCCCGCCACCCCGGCCTCATCACCACCACCGTGCCGGACCGGGGCCATGTCCCCTTTCTTGACGAGCCACAGGCGCTTGCCGCGATCCGCACCCTTCTGGACAAGGCAAGATGACCGACATCACCCTGATCCGTGCGGCCCGCGCTCGCCTCGATGGCCATGCCCGGCGCACGCCGCTGCTGTCCTCGCCCTTCCTGGACGAGATCGCCGGGCGGCGCGTTTACGTCAAACCGGAATGCCTTCAGCACACCGGCAGCTTCAAGTATCGCGGCGGCCGCTCGGCCATCTCCGCGCTTGACCCCGACACCCGCGCGCGCGGCGTCATCGCCTTTTCCTCGGGCAATCACGCGCAGGGCGTGGCGCTCGCCGCAAGCCAGTTCGGCGTGCCCTGCGTCATCATCATGCCCGCCGACGCGCCGCGCCTCAAGATCGACAACACCCGCGCCCTGGGGGCGGAGGTGGTGCTCTACGATCGCGCGCATGAGGACCGCGACGCGCTCGGCGCGGCGCTTGCATCCGAGCGCGGCCTCACCCTCATCCGGCCCTTCGACGAGCCGCAGGTGATCGCCGGACAGGGCACCGTGGGGCTCGAGATCGCCGAGGACGCCCGCACCCTCGGGATCGAAGAGGCCGATGTGCTCGTCTGCTGCGGTGGCGGCGGGCTCACCTCTGGCATCGCGCTGGCGCTCGAGGCGGACGCGCCGGGGCTGCGCGCCCGGCCGGTGGAACCCGAAGGCTTCGACGATACCGCGCGTTCGCTCGCCTCCGGCCGGATCGAGCGCAACGACCGCCTCTGCGGCAGCCTCTGCGACGCGATCATAACGCCGCAGCCGGGCAAGATCACCTTTCCGATCATGGCCCGGCTCTGTGGCCCCGGCCTCGTGGTGACGGAAGAGGAAGCCCTGCGCGCCATGGCCCACGCCTTCCGGCGGCTCAAGGTGGTGGCCGAGCCGGGCGGCGCCGTGGCACTCGCCGCCGCGCTTTTCCACCCGGACAAGATCGCGGGCGAGACGGTCATCGCCACGATCTCGGGCGGCAATGTCGATGCCGCCACCTTCCGCGATGCCCTTGCCCTGCTGGAGTGATCCATGCCCCATCTCGCGCTCGACGACGTGACGCTGCACTATCTCGACGAGGGCGAGCCCTCCGGCGCGCCCCTCGTCCTGGCCCATGCGCTCGGCACCGGCGCGCATCTGTGGGACAGTCTCCTGCCGCTCCTGCCCGAGGGTCTGCGCGTGATCCGCTATGACGCGCGCGGCCACGGCCGATCCTCGACGCCGCCCGCCCCCTATTCCATGGGCGCGCTCATCCGCGATGCCGAGCGGCTCATGGATCACCTGCGCCTGCGCGACGCGATGTTCCTGGGCCTTTCCATCGGCGGCATGGTGGCGCAGGGTCTCGCTGTCAAGCGGCCCGACCTGATCCGCGCGCTGGTGCTGTCGAACACCGGGGCCAAGATCGGCACGCCCGAGATCTGGGCCGAACGCATCGCCACCGCCCGCCGCCCCGGCGGCATGGCCGAGCTTGCCCGCGCCTCCTGCGAGCGGTGGTTTCCCCGCGCCTATGTGGCCGCGGGCCACCATCTGCCGTGGCATGACCGTCTCTGCGCCCACGATCCGGAAGGCTATGCCGGCTGCGCCGCCGCCATCGCGGGCACGGATTTCCACACCACCACCGCCGGCCTGCGCCTGCCCACGCTCGGCATCGCGGGATCCGAGGACGGCTCCACCCCGCCCGATCTGGTGCGGGAGACCGTCGATCTCATCCCCGGCTCGCAATTCCGCCTGCTGCGCGGCACCGGCCATGTGCCCCCTGTGGATGCGGCCCCCGCCTATGCCGCCTGTCTGGGGGAATTTCTCACGGCCACGGGCCATATCACGGGCCGGATCCGCCAGCAGTGACGCAAACGGGCTTGCGAGCCGGATCGAATCCCTCTCTTGCTATGAAAAAACGAGGGAGAAATTCATGAGACCCATCAAGGCCGCCGTCTGCCACAGCTTCGGCGCTCCGCTCACCATCGAGGAGGTGCGCCTGCGCGCACCCGGGCCGGGCGAGGTCGAGGTCACGCTCGACGCGGTGGCGATCTGCCATTCGGACATCACCTATGCCGAGGGCGGCTGGGGCGGCTCCCTGCCCGCCGTCTATGGCCACGAGGCGGCGGGGCGCGTGCGCGAGATCGGCCCAGGCGTCACCGGGCTGACGGTCGGCGATCCGGTCGTGGTCACGCTGATCCGCGCCTGCGGCCAATGCGCGCCCTGCGCGGGCGGCCGCCCCACGGGCTGCGAGACGCGCTATGACGGCGATCACGGCCCGCTCTCCATGCCGGACGGCGGCAAGCTGCATCAGGCCATGGCCTGCGGGGCCTTCGCCGAGGCGGTGGTGGTCCATCACAGCCAGGTGGTGAGGATCCCCGAAGGCATCGACATGGCCGCCGCCTCGCTTCTGGCCTGCGGGGTGATCACCGGCGTGGGGGCCGTGGTCAACGCCGCCCATCTGCGCGCAGGCCAGGACGTGGTGGTGATCGGCGCGGGCGGCGTCGGGCTCAATGCCATCCAGGGCGCACGCATCGCGGGCGCGCGCCGCATCGTGGCGGTGGACATGAGCGCCGACAAGCTCGCCACCGCACGCGAATTCGGGGCCACCGACGGCGTGCTCGCCACCCGGGAGAAACCGTGGCGCGCGGCCAAGGAGGCGATGGGGCGCGGGGCCGATGCCGTCTTTGTCACCGTGGGCGCGGCGCGCGCCTATGACGAGGCACCGCGCTACCTTGCCGGGGGCGGCAGGATGGTCATGGTCGGCATGCCCCATTCCGGGGCCGAGAGCCGCTACGAGGCGGCCAATTTCGCCGCCGCCGGTCAGGCGATGATCGGCTCCAAGATGGGCGAGACGGTGATCCGCCGCGACATCCCCTGGATGGTCGATCTCTACGAACAGGGGCGGCTCAAGCTCGACGAGCTGATCTCGGGGCGCTGGTCGCTCGACCAGATCAACGCGGCCATCGCCGACACCAAATCCGGCACCGCCCGCCGCAACGTGATCGTGTTCTGAGTGCCCGCCTGGCGCACCGCGGCAAGACAGCCATGCGAAACCCGTCCCCCGGAGGCCCAATGAAACTGACCGATCTCGACATCATCGTGACCGCGCCCCCCGCACCCGGCTGGGGCGGGCGCTACTGGATCCTCGTGAAGCTCACCACCGATGACGGGATCACCGGCTGGGGGGAATGCTATGCCTCCTCGGTCGGCCCCGAGGCGATGCGCGCCGTGATCACGGATGTGTTCGCGCGCCACATGGCGGGGGAAAGCCCCGAAAACATCGAGCTCATGTTCCGCCGCGCCTATTCTTCCGGCTTCACGCAGCGCCCCGATCTGACGGTGATGGGGGCGTTCTCGGGGCTGGAAATCGCCTGCTGGGACATCCTCGGCAAGGCGCGCGGGCGGCCAGTCTGGGCGCTTCTGGGCGGCCGGATGAACGCGCGCATCCGCGCCTATACCTATCTCTACCCGCTGCCCCATCACGACCTGACCGCCTTCTGGACCTCCCCCGAAATGGCCGCCGAAAGCGCGCTGGACTGCGTGGAGCGCGGATATACGGCGATCAAGTTCGATCCCGCGGGCCCCTACACGATGCGCGGCGGGCACATGCCCGCCCTGTCGGACATCACGCTCTCGGTGGCCTTCTGCCGCGCCATCCGCGAGGCCGTGGGCGACCGGGCCGATCTTCTCTTCGGCACCCACGGGCAGTTCACCCCCGCCGGCGCGATCCGTCTCGGGCAGGCGCTCGAGCCCTTCTCGCCGCTCTGGTATGAGGAGCCGGTTCCCCCCGACAATATCGAGGACATGGCCCGCGTGGCCCGCGCCCTGCGCATCCCCGTCGCCACCGGCGAACGGCTCACCACCAAGGCCGAGTTCGCCGCCGTGCTGCGCGCGGGCGCGGCCGAGATCCTGCAACCGGCGCTTGGCCGCGCGGGCGGGATCTGGGAGATGAAGAAACTCGCCGCCATTGCCGAGGTCCATGGCGCGCAGATGGCCCCCCATCTCTACGCCGGCCCCGTCGAATGGGCCGCCAACGTGGCGCTCGCCGCCTCGATCCCCAACATCCTGATGGCCGAGACGATCGAGACGCCCTATCACGCCGCCCTCATCAGGTCCGGCATCACCGTCGAGGGCGGGTTCATCACCCCGCCCGAGGCCCCGGGCCTCGGCATCGAGGTGGACGAGGCGCTTGCCCGCGCGCACCCCTGCACGGGTGACGGGCTGCACCTGCAGATGCAGGAGGCGCCCTGCGATTACGTCCACGGCAACAGCTTTGCCGGGGGCGCGCCACTCAAGACCTGAAGGCGGCGCGCCACCCCTCGGGCTAGGTCCGCGCCGCGCGGATCAGGGCAAGGATGTTGCGCGCCGCCTCGGGGATGTTGGTGCCGGGGCCGAAGATCGCCTTGACCCCCGCCTTTTTCAGGAACTCGTAATCCTGTTGCGGGATCACCCCGCCGCAGATCACCAGGATATCGCCCGCATCGCGCGCGCGCAGCGCCTCGATGAGCTTGGGCGCGAGCGTCTTGTGCCCCGCCGCCTGGCTCGAGATGCCGACCACATGCACGTCATTGTCGATGGCATCCTGCGCCGCCTCCTCCGGCGTCTGGAAGAGCGGGCCCACATCCACGTCGAAGCCGATATCGGCGAATGCCGTGGCGATCACCTTGGCGCCGCGATCATGCCCGTCCTGGCCCATCTTGACGACGAGCATCCGGGGACGCCGCCCCTCTTCCTCGGCGAAGTTTTCAACGTCCTTCTGGATCGCGGCAAAGCCTTCGTCGCCCTCATAGGCCGCGCCGTAGACGCCCGCGAGGGTGCGCACCTCGGCGCGGTGCCGTCCGAATTCCTTTTCCAGTGCCATGCTGATCTCTCCCACCGTGGCGCGGGCGCGCGCGGCCTCGACCGCCGCCTCGAGCAGGTTGCCGCCTTCGCGCGCGCGGCGCGTGAGCTCGTCAAGCGCCGCCTCGCAGGCGGCCGCGTCGCGGGTGGCGCGGATGCGCTCGAGCCGCGCGATCTGCGCCTCGCGCACCTTGACGTTATCGACATCGAGAATGTCGATCGGATCCTCCTTCTCCTTGCGATACTTGTTGACGCCCACGATGACCTCCTCGCCCCGGTCGATCATCGCCTGCCGCATCGCCGCCGTCTCCTCGATGCGGAGCTTGGGCATGCCGCTCTCGACCGCCTTGGTCATGCCGCCCATTGCCTCGACCTCCTCGATCAGCTCCCAGGCCTTTTCGGCAAGATCGTGGGTCAGCTTCTCGACATAGTAGGACCCGGCCAGCGGATCGACGACCCTGGTCACGCCGGTTTCTTCCTGCAATATCAGCTGCGTGTTCCGCGCGATCCGGGCCGAGAAATCCGTGGGCAGGGCGATCGCCTCGTCGAGAGCGTTGGTATGGAGCGACTGCGTGCCACCAAGAACCGCGCTCATCGCCTCATAGGCGGTGCGGATCACGTTGTTGTAGGGGTCCTGCTCCTGAAGGCTCACGCCGCTGGTCTGGCAATGGGTGCGCAGCATCTTGGAGCGTTCGTCCTTCGCGCCGAACCCGGTCATGATCCGGTGCCACAGCAGGCGTGCCGCGCGCAGCTTGGCGGCCTCCATGAAGAAATTCATCCCGATGGCGAAGAAGAACGAGAGCCGCGGCGCGAAGCGGTCCACGTCCATCCCCGCCTCTATCGCCGCCTTCACGTATTCGCGCCCGTCGGCCAGCGTATAGGCCAGTTCCTGCACCAGGTTCGCGCCCGCCTCCTGCATGTGATAGCCCGAGATCGAGATCGAGTTGAACTTCGGCATGTGCTCCGCCGTGTAGGCGATGATGTCCGACACGATCCGCATGCTTGGCGCGGGCGGGTAGATATAGGTGTTGCGGACCATGAATTCCTTGAGGATGTCGTTCTGGATGGTGCCCGACAGAAGCGCCTTGTCATGCCCCTGCTCCTCGCCCGCGACGATGAAGGAGGCCAGCACCGGGATCACCGCGCCGTTCATGGTCATGGAGACCGAAACCTGGTCGAGCGGGATGCCGTCGAAGAGGATCTTCATGTCCTCGACCGAATCGATGGCAACGCCCGCCTTGCCCACGTCACCTTCCACGCGCGGGTGATCGCTGTCATAGCCGCGATGGGTGGCCAGATCGAAGGCCACCGAAATCCCCTGCTGCCCGGCGGCCAGGTTGCGGCGGTAGAAGGCGTTCGATTCCTCGGCCGTCGAGAACCCGGCATATTGCCGGATCGTCCAGGGGCGGCCCGCATACATCGTGGCCTTGACCCCACGGATAAAGGGCGGCGTGCCCGGCAGCGTGCCCAGATGCGGCAGATCGGCCAAGTCCTCCTCGGTATAGAGCGGGCGCACCGGGATGCCCTCGAGCGTGTGCCAGGTGAGATCCTCGGGCGAGCGGCCCTTCAATTCCTTGCTGGCCAGTTCACGCCAGGTATCTTGCTTCGATGTCATGGTCTTGTCCTCTTGTCGTCTGGGCGGATGGCGGATGTGTCCCCGCCTGGTCCGGCCCGGTTTCCTCGGCCAGTCGCGCCAGTCCGTCCGCCCCGGCGGCGAGCCAGAACAGATCGTCGGCATAGCATTCGCGCAGCGCCGCGCGCTGTGCGGGATCGAAGGGTTGCCAGCGTCCCTCATCGCCGGGCAGGCGGGAGGGATCGCCGCCGCGCAGGGCCACGGCCCGGCGCAGCGCCGCCAGATCGGGCGATCGCGCCAGCCAGGCCCGCGCGGCACGCCGCGGTGTCTCTGCCCCGATCATGGCGGCAAGCCGCGCCTCGGGGCGGCTGGCAAAGCGTTCATGCGGCAGGATCACCAGATCGGCCCCCGGCAGGGCACAGGCGATATCGGCGATCACGTCGCGCCAGCCACGCCCGCCCGTCACCAGCCGGTCGAGATCGCCCGCCCGCGGCAAGCCATGGCCGCGGGCGACCCCATAAGCCAGCACCGAGGACCACCACGCATCCTGCTCCCGGATCGAGAACACCGCCCGCGCGATCCGCCCGTCGAAGGCATGGGCCAGCCGCGCCAGACGCTCGCCCACGCCAGGATAGAGACGCGCCGCGCGCAGGCAGTGCCGGGGCGCGCCGATCAGGTTCTCGTCGCTGACCAGCAGGCGGGCCGTCCCCGCCGCGCGCATCCGCTCGAGCCGCAGCCCGACCCTGCCTCTGGCGCGGGTAAGCTGCGCCATGGCCGGGCGGCTGCCACGCGGCGGGATCACCCCGGCCAGGAGCCCGTCGCGCGTGGTCTCCGGCCCCCAGACCCCGATGCCCGCCGCCCCGAGCCCCGCCGCATTGGCCCGCAGATAGTGCTGAAAGCTTGTGGTGGCGGTGCGATGCGCCCCCAGATGCAGGATGATGTCCATGGCCGCGCTTGTCCCCTGCCCTGCCGCGCCCCCGTGGCGCAAGGCGATGCTCCGCAGCCTGCCCGCGATCCGTAAGCGCCGGATTAACCGCCGCGATTTTTGCCGCGCGTGCCTTTCGGGCTTCGCAATCCGGGGCCAGCCGCCTATATCTGGGCGAGCAGGAGACCCCATGAGATACACGCTGGCCCTTGTTTTCCTTTGCTTTGCCACAATCGCGGCCCCGGCCCAGGAGCGCGGAGCGACACCGCCCGAACTGCCGATCCTTTCGGCGGACGAGGCGAATTTGAACGATTTTTCCTGGGTGAAACGCCCGCTCATCGTCTTTGCCGACACGCCCGCCGATCCACGATTTGTCGAGCAGATGGGATATATCACCGAACGCTTCGACGCGCTGGCCGAGCGCGACGTCGTCGTCATCACCGATACCGACCCGGACGCGCGCTCCGACATCCGGCGCAAGCTGCGCCCGCGGGGCTTCAGCCTCGTGCTGATCGGCAAGGACGGCGTGATATACCTGCGCAAGCCCGCGCCCTGGCATGTGCGCGAGATCACCCGCACCATCGACAAGCTGCCGGTGCGCCAGCAGGAAATGCGCGAGGCACGGCCCGGGCGGAGCTGACCGGCCATCGCTCAGCCCTCCCCCGAAACCAGCATGAGCCAGCCCTCGGCGGGCCGCATCAGCAGGAGCGCGCGCGCCCCGGCATCCCAGCCCAGCACCGTGCCGGGTTGCTCGAGCGCGGCGCGGAACCGTCCCTCGGCCGCCGCGTCCATGCAGGCGCGCGCCTCGAGCGCCGCGCGGCGCATCGCCATGCCGGTCGCCCGGTCGTGGTTGATCATGGCGAGAAGCGCCGCGTCGCCCCCCTGCCCCGGCAAGGCCAGCGCCGCCGCCCCCCGCGCCTCGAGCGCATGGCGCATCTCCGGGGCGCTCGCGGTCACGGGCAGGGCCGATTTCACCGCCCCCGTGACCACCGCATAGACCCCCACGGCACAGCCCCGCCGCGCCAGGAACGAGAGGGTCTGCCCGAGCGACACCCAGTCCGACAGCCGCGCGCGCTGCGCCGCCTCGCTGTCACGCGCGCAGGCGGCAAGCACCGCGAGACAGAGCGCAGCGCCCAGGGGACGGATATGGCGGCCCTGCGCGTTCATCCCCTCACTCGAACTCCATGATCACGTCGTCCACGGCAAGGCTGTCGCCGGGGCCGGCGTTGATCTTCGCCACCATGCCCTTGCGTTCGGCGCGCAGGATGTTTTCCATCTTCATCGCCTCCACGGTGCAGAGCGCCTGGCCCTCCTGCACCTCCTGCCCCTCCTCGACATGGATCTTCACGATCAGCCCCGGCATCGGGCAGAGCAGCAGCCTGGATGTATCAGCGGGGAGCTTCTCGGGCATTAACGCCGCCAGTTCCGCCTGGCGCGGCGTGCGCACATGCACCTTGAGGTCGGCGCCGCGGCTGCGGATGCGGAACCCGCCGGAGATCTTGCCCACCTTGAGCACCAGCGGGCTGCCGTCCACCATGAGGCGCGCGAGCTGGTCACCCGGTGTCCAGTCGCTCGTCACCCGCATGTCGGTGCCGTCGGCAAAGCGGATCGTGGCCCCGTCGCGGTCGGCCGCCACGCGCACCGGGTAGCGCGCGCCCTGAAGGCTCACCACCCAGTCCTCTCCGACATGGCGCTCGTGATTGTCCATCCGGCCCGAGACCCGCGTGCGCCGGATCTCGGCCACGCGATGCATGGCGGCGCAGGCGGCGGCGATGCGGCGCAGCATGGGCTCGGGCAGGGTCACGCCCTCGAAGCCGTCGGGATATTCCTCGGCGATGAAGGCCGTGGTCATGTCGCCCGACACGAATTTGGGATGATCCATCACCGCGCTGAGAAACGGCAGGTTATGGCCGATCCCCTCCACCTCGAAACTGTCGAGCGCCACGCGCATCCCCTCGATGGCCGCGGCCCGGTCCGGCCCCCAGGTGCAGAGCTTGGCGATCATCGGGTCGTAATACATCGAGATCTCGCCGCCCTCATAGACGCCGGTATCGTTGCGCACGGCCCATTCGCCTGCCGGGGCCTCGCCCTGCCATTTGCCGGTGTCGAGAAGCGGCCCGGCGGCCACCTCGGCGGGCGGGCGATAGCGGGTCAGACGGCCAATGGAGGGCAGGAAGCCGCGATAGGGATCCTCGGCATAAAGCCGGCTTTCCATCGCCCAGCCGGTCAGCTTCACATCGTCCTGCGTGATCGAGAGCCTTTCGCCGGCGGCGACGCGGATCATCTGCTCCACCAGATCGACCCCGGTGATCAGTTCGGTCACCGGATGCTCCACCTGAAGGCGCGTGTTCATCTCCAGGAAAAAGAAGTTCCGCGCGCCATCGACGATGAATTCCACCGTCCCCGCGCTGGCATAGCCGACCGCATGGGCCAGCGCCAGCGCCTGCTCGCCCATGGCGCGGCGCGTGGCCGCGTCGAGAAACGGGCTCGGGGCCTCCTCGATCACCTTCTGGTTGCGGCGCTGGATCGAACATTCGCGCTCTCCCAGATAGACGCCGTTGCCGTGGCTGTCGCAGAGCACCTGGATCTCGATATGGCGCGGCTGGGTCACGAATTTCTCGATGAAGATGCGGTCATCGCCGAAGCTCGAGGCCGCCTCGTTCTTCGAGCTTTGGAATCCCTCGCGCGCCTCCTCGTCGTTCCAGGCGATGCGCATCCCCTTGCCGCCGCCGCCCGCGCTGGCCTTGATCATCACCGGATAGCCGATCTCGCGGCTGATCGTCACCGCCTCCTCGGCATCGGCGATCAGGCCCATGACGCCCGGCACGGTGCTCACCCCCGCCTCGGCCGCGATCTTCTTGGAGGTGATCTTGTCGCCCATGGCCTCGATGGCCCGCTTCGGCGGGCCGACAAAGGCCACGCCTTCGGCCTCCAGCGCCTCGGCAAAGCGCGGGTTCTCCGACAGGAAGCCATAGCCCGGATGCACCGCCTCGGCCCCGGTCTGCCGAATCGCCGACATCACCTTCTCGATCACGATATAGCTCTCGGAGGCGGGCGAGGGGCCGATATGCACCGCCTCGTCGGCCATCTGCACATGCAGCGCATGGCGGTCCGCATCCGAATGGATCGCCACCGTCGTAATCCCCATCTTGCGGGCGGTCTTGATCACCCGGCAAGCGATCTCTCCCCGATTCGCGATCAGGATCTTGTTGAACATCGGACAGTTTTCCTTTCCTGGAGAGCGTTTGCCCGCGCGTCGCGTTCGACGGTCACGGGATTGAGAGGTTTTGTAGCAAAAATGTGAAAACACATTTTGTTCAAGCACTTACACGATCTCGTTCGGCACCGGATCGTGATGCCTTCGTGAGTGCGCGCCCTGCCACTGTGATCTTCGGCATGGGGCCGGGCCACTCTCCGTCCCCCATGCCGTGGAGGAGACACACAATCTGGAGGAGAGACCCAATCAGACGAAACATACCGGCCCTGCTCGGGGCCGCGGCCATCGGTCTTGGCCAGCCGGGGGCTGCGCTGGCGCAGGACACCGCCGAGCTCCGCGAGCAGGTGCGCGAACTCACCGAGCGTCTTGACGAGCTCGAGAACCGCGGCCAGGTGAACCTGCCCGCGGGCACCACGCTGACCTTCGGCGGCTACACCAAGCTCGACCTGATCTACGATCTCGACCAGGGCCAGGGCGACACGACCAGCGTGCGCACCCTGACGCTCGGCGCGGACGATGGCGGCGGCTTCGATGCCCATGCCCGCCAGACCCGGCTCAACTTCAAGACCGAGACGCAGACCGAGAAGGGACCGCTCACGACCTTCGTCGAGGTGGACTTCTTCGGCACGCGCGGCAACGACGTGCTCTCCAACTCGCACCAGCTGCGCCTGCGCCACGCCTATGGCCGCTGGAACGGCTGGACCGCCGGCCAGACCTGGACCACCTTCATGCCGATCGAGGTCTATCCGGCCACGGTCGATTTCCGGGGCCCGACCGGCCTTCCCTTCATCCGGCAGGCGCAGCTGCGCTATACCCTCAAGGCGGCCCCGAACTTCGACGTGTCGCTGGCCATCGAGAACCCGGAATTCTCCGGGCGCGGCGTGGTCGGCGGCGTGACCGCTCCGCTGGGCGAGACAATCGGCAGCACCTTCTCGGGGGTCAATTCCGACTTCGACCAGACCCCCGACTTTCTCGCGGCAGGCACCTGGAAGAGCGGTGAGCACCTCCTGCGCGGCGCTGTCGTGGTTCGCGATCTCGAAGGGCCGAGCCAGCTTGGCGGCGACAGCGATACCGGCTGGGGCTTCAACCTCGCGGGTGGAACGCCGCTCTGGGAGGGGGGCCGTCTTGTCGGCTCGTTCACCTATGGCGACGGGATCGGGCGCTACATCATCGACGGGATCGGTCAGGACGCCTTCATCGACGCCACGGGCGAGCTCAACACGATCGAAGCCTATGGTGCCACGGCACAGGTCATGCACGCCTTCTCCGACAAGGTAAGCGCCGGTCTGGCCTATGGCTTCTACGAGGTCGAGGACACCTTCGCGCCGACCGACACGGAAAAGCTTCAGACCGTGCATCTTTCGCTGTTCTACAAGCCGGTCAAGCGGCTGACCGTCGGGGCGGAGGTGAGCCGGGGCGAACGCGAGGTCGCCAGCGGGGCGGATATCGACGCCACCCGCCTGCAAGGCTCGGTGCAGTTCAACTTCTGAGCCCGGTCCGGGGCGCGCGTCCCGCGCGCGCCCCGGCCGCCGCAAACGGCACCGGATCGCGGGCGAGGGACCGCAAAAACGGACGGCGGGTGACTTGTCACCGCGCCGCCCGAGAGGGGAAGGGTAACGGGTCAAGCCCCTGGGGAACAGGCGACCGTTACACGCCTTATGGTTGCACGCCGTCGCATCTGCGCCAAGCCCGGAATCGTCTCCGGCCCCGGCTCGGCAAGGCCCCGCGCATCGCGCGTCCTCATGCGCGAAAACGCGCCGAGCGGCGGCGGCGGCCGGGCTCATCGCGAAGCCTCGTCCGCGAAGATCTCGGGAAAGGAGACCCGCGCCACCGCAAGGTCGAGAACCAGGAGGGCCTCGTAGCTCTCGGGGTCGAACGGCTCTTCGGCGGGCTTGATCTCGCGCCCGAAAAGCCAGCTCAGGCGGCCCGCGTCGAGATTGCCGCGCGCGAAGGGCCGATCCCCGAAACAGTTCCATATCGCGCGCAGGAACTCGGTATCGGCGCGCCGGTCGATGGGTTTGCGGTCACGATAGCGCTCGCGCGCCACAAGCGGCGTGACGCCCTTGGGATTGGCCCGTCGGATGGTGAACTGGTAATCCGTTCCGGGCAGACGCCCGGGAAAGCCGCGATGCTTCAGCATGGCACATCCCCGGGATCACTCGGCAGATGCGCGGCGCGGTGCGGCGAAGCGGGCGCTGTCGCCCGCTTCGCGCCTTGCCCGTCGGGCTTACTTGTACTTGCCGGTCTGAACCGGTTCGGTCGTGATCGGCTCGACAACCACGAATTCTTCTTCGGCCGGCTGCGCGCAAGCGGCGACAACAGCGATGAAACCAAGGGCGAGGATGCTCTTGACGGTCTTGGACATGTGATACTCCTGTCTCTCGTATCTGCGATCTGCGGCGCGCGTCGGCACAATGCCATAGCCCGCCAGGTTGGCGAGGAAAAGGTCGCTCTTGTGCAACCTTGGGTCACGCTAGCGGAAATCCTGCGATTTGAACATATTGAATACACGATCCCGCGGGATTGTGTCCGCAAAGCCGCACTCGCGCCCGGCCGCGGGCGGGACGTGACATGCCCTTGCGCGCCCAACTCAGAACATCTCCCAGATGCAGGTATCGTCCTCGGGGCGAAACGCCTCGAAGACCTGCGTCACGGCCGGATCGTAAACACCGAAGACCGACTCGCGATCTGCCAGCGAAATCACCACCTGCCGCGGCTGCGGTCCGATATTCGCGATTCTCGGCAGGGCATGGGATTCGCACAGCCACAGCAGATCGTCGCCGAGCAGGGCAAGCTGCGCGGACCCCGCGTCGAACGCCTCGGCCACGTAGCGGAAGCGGTAGATCAGGCCGCCGCCCTCGGGCCGGTCGGTCAGCACCTCGAAGAACCGAGCCTCGAGTCCCGAGGGCAGCCGCAGCGCCTCCTCCTGCGCCGCGGCTGCGGGGCCGAGCAGGAGAGTGGGCAGAATCGCGGCTCCCCTCATCATGCCCGGCCCATCCATCGCGCCCGGTGGCGCGGATCGTTCAACAACGCGGCCACACGCGCGCGCGTCCCAGACGGCACCCGCCCGGCCACTTCGCCGCCCGCCACGACATGCATGCCGGTGTCTTCGCGGCGCACCCGCACCACGGGGGCAAAGCCGCGCAGGTCCCGCAGCAGCCGCCACAGATCCCGGCGCACCCGGTGTGCCAGCCGCTGCCGCCCCGTGGCCCCGGGCAGCACCGTCTCGGCGGCCAGGTCGAGACGCACCGGGAGCCGCCGCGCGAGCGTGAGCGTCTTCCCCTCCTCGATCACATGCCATTGGTCGCGGCCCATCCTGATGACGTCTCCGGTTTGCCCTTGCCCGACGATCCGCTCACAGCGGGATGTTGTCGTGCTTCTTCCAGGGCAGCGCCCTTTTCTTGTTGCGCAGCGAGGCAAAGGCCCGGCAGACCCGCACGCGCGTCGAACGTGGCTGGATCACCTCGTCGATGAAGCCGCGCTCGGCGGCGACGAAGGGATTGGCGAACCGGTCCTCGTAGTTCTTCGTATGCGCCGCGATCTTCTCGGGATCGCCCAGATCGGCACGGTGGATGATTTCCGTCGCCCCCTTGGCCCCCATCACCGCGATCTCCGCCGAAGGCCAGGCATAGTTGAAATCGGCGCGCAGATGCTTCGAGGACATCACGTCATAGGCCCCGCCATAGGCCTTGCGGGTGATCACCGTCACCTTGGGCACCGTCGCCTCGCCATAGGCAAAGAGCAGCTTTGCGCCGTGCTTGATAACCCCGCCATGTTCCTGCCCCGTGCCGGGCAGGAAGCCGGGCACGTCCACGAAGGTCAGGATCGGGATCTCGAAGGCATCGCAGAAGCGCACGAAGCGCGCGGCCTTGCGGCTGCTGTCGATGTCCAGGCACCCCGCCAGCACCATCGGCTGGTTGGCCACGACGCCCACGCTGCGCCCTTCGAGCCGGATGAAGCCGGTGATGATGTTGCGGGCGAAATCCTCCTGGATCTCGTAGAAATCGCCCTCGTCGGCCACCTTGAGGATCAACTCCTTCATGTCATAGGGCATGTTGGGATTGTCGGGCACCAGCGTGTCAAGGCTCGGCTCGACGCGGTCCGGCGTATCGAAGAAGGGCCGCACCGGCACGCCCGCGCGGTTGTTGAGCGGCAGGAAATCGACCAGCCGCCGCAGCTCGGCCAGCGCCTCGACATCGTTCTCGAAGGCACCGTCGGCCACGCTCGACTTGCGGGTATGGGTCGAGGCCCCGCCCAGATCCTCGGCGCTCACCACCTCGTTGGTAACGGTCTTGACCACGTCGGGGCCGGTCACGAACATGTAGGACGTGTCGCGCACCATGAAGATGAAATCGGTCATCGCCGGGGAATAGACCGCCCCCCCGGCGCAAGGCCCCATGACGAGGCTGATCTGCGGCACCACGCCCGAGGCTTCGATATTGCGCTGGAACACCTCGCCATAGCCCGCAAGGCTGTCCACCCCTTCCTGGATGCGCGCGCCGCCCGAATCGTTGATGCCGATCACGGGCGCGCCGTTCTGCATGGCCATATCCATGATCTTGCAGATCTTCTGCGCATGGGTGGCGCTGACCGAGCCGCCGAGCACGGTGAAATCCTGGCTGAAGACATAGACCTGACGGCCGTTGATCGTGCCCCAGCCGGTCACGACCCCGTCGCCGTAGGGGCGGTTCTTCTCCATGCCGAAATCGGTGCAGCGATGC
>MDTD01169991.1_pt1 | contig 32563 bp, 32 predicted proteins | sample 811221 | NCBI WGS metagenome assembly MDTD01 (sample SAMN05326646, study PRJNA326480) | marine metagenome | isolation source: seawater | place: Pacific Ocean: South West | collected 2011
CCTGGGCTAAGAGTCGCCGAGGGATACCTAGACTCGGATACTGGCGAGTGGTATGCCATGAGCGAGCATATGCCTTGGAGGTCTCCAGCCTCAGAGACTGCAACGTTCGGACTACTGAGCGCGCACGTCGGAAACGACATGACCGATCAGAGTGATGCCTTCGGAGGCATGGCCACTGACGCTGACGAGATCCAGAAGATCAACCTCGTCGGATATGCGATTGCTGATACGGTCGTAGAGGGCAATGTCGAATTCAAGGGCATCCCCATGGTGCACCATTCAGTCGCCTTGGATCCCACCGCGAACCAGATACAGGCCAAGCTGATTGGGTCTGGGACCGTTGTGGATGTCCTTCCCGGGGCGCTTCCAGTGTACTTCGAATCCAATGTGGACATATATTTCGAGGATATAACGGGAATCGCGATGTATGGAAAGAGCACCTCCACGTTCCACCTAGACCTGCGAGGGCCTGGGATGATGAATCCCGAGATTGGCGTGGACACACACCCGGTGTTCGAGATACACACTGCATCGGAGATTTCTGATGATGATGCTGAAAGCTTCGTTTCAGCGGTGATCGACAATCAGGGATTGATGTTCTGGACTGACTTCGGCACGGGTGCCGATGGAAGCACCGATGACATTGCAGACTTCGTGGCCGTGGCACTCTACCTCATTGCCCTCTACCTGATATTCATTGGTGCGAGAGGAATGAGCGGGGCTCGCCCGGACGAAGAATGATCTTTTGATTAATTCTTCAAGCAGTAAGATATGACTTCCGCGTAATCCGGCTGTATGCCCGGATTCTCAGCGGCCCATGCATATCCCACAGTGTCGTCAGGCTCTATGACGAAGACTGACCTTGTTGCAACCGTGTAGCCTTTGATCGAAAAATCATGGTAGGCGACTCCGAAATCGTTAATCACGGACCTATGGACATCGGATAGAAGTGGGAATCCTATCCCATTTGACTCTGCGAAGGCTGCATTTGAGAAAGGTGCATCCACAGAGATGCCGACGACGGTGCAACCTGCATTTTCCAAGTCTACCATCAGATCGTTGAATGTGCACATCTCTTCAGTGCAAACGCCGGTGAATGCAGCGGGATAGAATACGACCACCATCCTCTTTCCTGAGTGTTCGTCACTCGAGAATATTGACTTGTCTTGGGCCGTTAGGGTGAAACTCGGGGCACTGTCTCCAACTGTAAGCATGTGCACTCGTAATGGTATACAGTACACCAATGCTCCGGTGGTTACATCCTGGAAGGGGCATCTATGCCGAGTAGTTCCAAACCGGTCTGCAGTATGTCGCCCGTAAGGGTGCACAGGGATATTCTTTCAACCCGGAGAGATGCGTCTTCAATCAATACCGGGCAATGTTCGTAGAATGAGCCGAATGCCTGTGAAATTCTGTGTAACTGCTTACAAATTCTATGTGGCGCCAATTCGGAGGCTGCAGCATCAACTGCGTCTGAGAAGGCGAGGAGCTCCCTTGCCAGGCGGCCTTCCTCGTTTGAGGGCAGGGTGTATCTCGCCATATCCCCCACAGATGCTTCGCCGCCGGATCTAGCAAGTATGCTCCTGATCCTGGCATGGGCGTACTGGAGATATGGTCCTGTCTCGCCTTCAAAACTCAGCATTCTGTCCCAGTCGAACACGTAGTCTTTAGTCCGATCCGCCTTCAAATCAGAATATTTGACAGCACCTATGCCGATACTCCTGGCGATAGGTTCTATTTCAGAGGGAGGCATTTCTGGATTACGATCCGAGACTGCTTCGGATGCTCTCTGTATTGCTTCCTTGAGAAGATCTAGAAGACGTACTGCTCCGCCGCTTCTACTTTTGAGTTTGCCTCCATCAGATCCTAAAACAAGCCCAAATTGAACGTGTTTGGAGGTGTGTTTTTGTTGGAGGAATCCTGCCATTCTTGCAGCAGCGAATACCATCTGAAAGTGCTGTTTCTGCTCAGCACCCACCACGTATACCAGATCGTCTGCCCCAAGCCTCTCTGTTCGATCGATTATGCAGGCTAGGTCCGAAGTGGCGTAGTTGTACCCCCCGTCCCCTTTCCTTATGATCAGCGGGAGGGGGTTTCCCTCTCTGTTGAGCCAATCGCCCGGATACATGACATCTGCGCCAGAGTCATTGCTCAGAAGACCCCCTTCACCGAGCCTTTCTACGACTCTTGCCAGCAATGGGTCGTAGAATGACTCTCCCCTCACATCGTCTTTTGTCAGCAGAACTCCGAGTAAATCGTAAACTTCATCGAAATACGAGAAGGATATGTCAACCAGTTGTTTCCAACGTGCCATTGTCGCTTCATCTCCAGACTGAAGAGCCACTACTCTCTTCCTTGCACGTTCACGGAAATTTTTGTCCGTATCGAATGAGGCTCGTGCATCTCGATAGAAAGTGCCGAGATCTGCAAGTGCGTCTGAAGGTTGGACTCCCTCGGATTCTAAATCTTCGAGCCTCTCAATCAGCATGCCGAAGGGTGTGCCCCAGTCTCCAACGTGATTCTCACGGATCACCTTATTGCCCTTCATCTCAAGAATCCTTACGAGCGAATCCCCTATCACCGTTGATCTGAGATGTCCGACATGCATCTCTTTGGCTATATTTGGTGACGAGTAATCTATCACAACTGTTCTTGTTGAGTCTCTTTCCACCCCCTTCCCCGGGTGTTCAACTAGCTCCGAGAGACGGTCTGCTAACCAACGGCTATCGGCCGTTATGTTCAGGAATCCTGCGACAGAGGATGCCGAGGCGATACCGTCGAGATGTTGATTCATTTTTTCAGCCGCTTCATCTGCAATTTCAACTGGGGATCTCTTGAGAATTCGTGCGAACTGGTGACAGGGTATCGCGAGGTCTCCGTGTGACTTATCTGTAGCTGGTCCGATGAGTGATTTTGATTCAAAACCTGCCAGTCCCATCTCGCTCAAAACTGGTTCGAGAACCTCGGAAACGGGTTTTATCAGATCGCGCAAAGTATCAGCTCCATGGATATCTCAGCACTGCAGCGATGCCTCCGAAACTGCTTGCCAGAGTGGAGCCTTCCTCGGAGTCAAGAGAAATGAGGGAGACATTGGCGGATGTCCTCAGTGCTAGAAGACTGAGTTCATCAACGAGATCCATTGTCCTCTCAGGATCTTCCACGGGAGATTCGGAGCCGCAGGAGGGGCAATCGGGGATCTCCGTCCTAGATTGCTGGGAAGAGTCCCATTCATGATTGCAGAATTTGCAACGCCACCCGACACGTCGGGCCCGCAGTCCCTCCGAGAGAAGGAGCGTGTCAACAGCACCTTGCTCTAAAGCAGCTCGGACCATGACCTCGCCATAGGTGGCCTTGGGGTGCGTCTGCATAACTTCACGAAGAAATCGGTCAACAAGTTCTCTCTCCACATCTAGATCTATCTTGTCCATCAAAGAGCCGGCCCTCTGTACAAGTTCTCTCAAACCACTCTCATTTGAGTAGCCGACATCGAAATATGGCTCTCTTATCAGTTTCTTAATCTCGTGATGAAGGTAATCGTTCTTCATTACGAAATCCTTGGTGCCTCCTGGACCTCCGACGATTATGCCGCTGATGTTCTCAATGTTGGGCAGCCAATACGAACATGCATGCTCAGTCGCTCTTTTGAAGAAATTGTGAGCTGCTTCCTCGATCAAGCGCTCGAATCGCTGTGCAGATTGCCCACCCTGTCTGTGTTTGCCCATTATGTTGCTTTGAAGTTCCTCTTGACAATGGATTCTCTTGCCCGTTGCAATCCCGTATGCTGCTTCTCCACGATCTATTACGAAGAGTCCGTATGATGTCCTGTCTATCAGCATCTCTTCCAATTGCGATATCTCGAATGTTGAATCGCACCTATACCTGTATGACTGCAGGGGCTCTGGAGGGTCATCCACGACTACTGAGATCAATCTTGTCTTGTTGTTTCCTACAATGACGTGACCCACAAATAACGCAATGCCCCTTTCCCCTGGAGTTGTGTGGCGATTGAGTGTCGCGATCGCGGATTCAATCGCATCTTGTACGTGCTTCTTTGTCGACTTTGACTTTATGTTGGCAGCCTGTCCGGCCTCTTGAGAAAGTTGTTGCCTAACATCGTGGATCTTACGGTCAGGCGGGATGACCACTGAAACTAACTCAGTCCCCATGCCCTTCATTCCCCGCAAATCCTCGAGCGCTTTCTTGAGGCGTAGACGTCGATACTGCTGCTCAGTGTCATCGCTCATCGCTGGAACCTCGTCTTAACTCATGGGGCCATATTCATGAAGCCTGTGGGCATCTCAGACGAGTTATTGATAGACAGCCTAGAACTAGGGTGCGCCGTGGATACTCGCGTGATGGCTCTTGGCGGCAGTCTCCTGAGCGGTAATTCTGATGAAGTTCATAGCTGGCTCGAGGGGCTTGCGCTGATTCTGGAGCGGCGTGCTTCAGAAGGTTCCACCACCGCAATAGTTGTCGGCGGGGGTGCTGCCGCTAGGCGCGGCATAGAGGCAGCGTCGTCATTGACCAATGACAGAGATGCGCTAGATCGAATTGGCATAGCTGCTACTCGGCTCAATGCTTCCATGGTCAGAGAGGGGCTATCTGGGATTGGAGCCCATATGTCCGAAATAGCACCATTATCAGTAGAAGAAGCTCTGGCATCCGTGGGTGACGGGGTGCTTGTAATGGGCGGTACAGTGCCGGGCCATACCACCGACTGTGTTGCGATAGAGTTGGCAATAGGAATGAATGCTGCATCCTGTTTGATCGCTACGAATGTGTCTCATGTATACAGCAACGATCCATCCATAGACTCCGGGGCTGTGAAAATAATGCAAATGAGCCATGAGGAACTCAGAACCATAGTAGGAGATGCTTCAGAACATAAAGCAGGAGTCAAGACTGTAGTGGATCCCGTCGGAGCGATGCGGGCAAGAGAATCCAATCTGGATCTTGACGTCGTGTATGGGAAAGACCTTGAATCTCTTGAGTCCGCTCTTTCAGGACTGCCTTTCAATGGGACCAGCATACGAGGAGAGTGAGTTAATGAGTCAGACAAAGAGGCAGCGAACCGCTATGACGCCACACAGACACTGTACGGTTTGCTGGGCACCGATACCCCTTGACAGGGATCCTCCAATATGCAGGGATGAGAGCTGCTCGATTACCCACTCCAAGAGAGAAGCTTCCAGAAAGCGTTTCACGGTTATGCTTTACCTGTTTCCTGCTATAGCTTTGGTTCTGGCTGTTTTATCTGCCATGCAGGCGTAAGCGTCATTGCGGCGTGACGTCTGCACCCCCTTATGCGAGTGGTGCGCATACTGTCCGTCCTGCCCGGCGCAGTGGGTGTACTCTGCCTACTCATAGCGGGTATCAGCGTTTATGGCATCGATCTGGATTCTGAACGTGTTCAAATCCCAGTTGTACCCTGTACTGAGGTTTCAGACGAAGGATGTCTGGTAGGAATGACTGGATCCGATCTAAAGGTCCCGACTGGCTTTCTTTTGATGGATGTAGAGCTGACTGTTGAATGGAGTCAGCCCTCAAAAAGCTGGATAGGGGTTGTTGATGCTTCTTATGCTGATTCGTGCCCTCCTGATGGTGACGGACTAACAGCATGCACTAAAGATGACTTTGAATTCATTTCAGGGGGCCCGGACTCCTCGGGCATTTTCAAGCTTGATCTTCAACCTGATTCTTATCGATTTGTATCAGCAGGAAAGGAAGGCGCGGACTTGGATGAACAGCTCGTAACAATCAGCACCTCTGCGGGAATTGCACCGGCACTTGAATTGCTATTGCTAGCGATTGGGGCCATACTTTTGATTGGGGCTATTGAGATGATTTACCCTGTAGAGGTACTTTGGAAGCGTTTTGTTGATTCCTGACCCTGCGAGTTATTGAAGGACCGGTGCCCCTTGGCAAGGGGCATGAAGTCACAGATTTGTGCGAATTGCAATACCCCTGTGAAGGTTGAGGGTTTGCCTAGTTCATACGGTGGTTATGACCTGTACTGCAAGGTCTGTGGCCATACCTGGCACGTAAAGTGATTCACGGGTCTATGCCCGTATCCTCGCGATGCCAGTCTGATGGAAGGTTTAGTGGATCGTCGACTACGTCCGCTGCTATCGAAGTTACAGTGGCTGAGCGAAGTTCTTCCAATCCGGTGCCATCTATCGAACTGACAGACATCGATTCTGGAAGCGGCGGGGCATCGATATCTGCTTTGGAACGCACCAAGATGAATCTCCTGGCAGATATCAGGCCCTTTACCTCCTCCAGCAAACTCAGCTGTTCATCCAGAGGAGTCCCACCAGACTCAGACGGATCAATCAGGAATAACACGACATCGCCGACATTCTCCAACGCCGCTATCGCCTGCATCTCAATTGCATTCCTTTCGATGTTGGGGCGGTCTAGGAGACCGGGCGTATCGACCATCTGGTACTTTCTTCTCCGATGTGTAAAGTGGCCCAGATGGAGTCTCTTAGTTGTGAACGGGTATGCTGCGACCTCGGGCTCACCAGATGATAATGCGGTGATGAGGGCAGACTTACCGACGTTGGGGGCTCCTGCCACTACAATACACGGATTCGCAGGATCTATCGAGGGGAGTTCGCGAAGACGGTCACGTGCCTTGTTCAGCCACTCAAGTTGAGGTTCGAGCTGATCGAGAACTGAGGCGAAACGTCCGTAGGCAGATCTCCGGCTCTCATGGAAGCCCGCTATTTCGCGTATTCTCAACATTTCAGACTGAATTCGACCTGCTATCCTGCGAATCTGCTCAGCACCCCATTGTATGCCTCCGAGATTCTTACGATATTCGTCAGCGCCGACTGAAGCATCGATGAGAGCTTGGTCGAAGGGGGAGAGGGCGTTGAGGCTTGGCCACCTATCAACCCAGTCAAGCAACGTGGTTGCTATGGTATCAGATGATGACTGCACCATTCTATTCATCTGCTTTCGGACCCTGTGATACTTGTCCGGATCCTCGACTAGAGCCGCCATCTTGCTTGCTTTCCTAAACGCCTTGTCGATGATTTCCTGAGGCAATAATACCGTGGGAATTCGCCTCCATTCCACTGACACCATGGCAATCCCTGCTTTGACGGTCTCGTGTGACGGTCTTGAACTGCGTGGGCGGTGAAAGCTGTATCTCTGCGTCTTCCTTATGTATCTCGGATTGGCAATAGGCATCATGCCGAACACCGATGGAGAGCAGGGGCAAGGCCTCCCCGACTGGGCTGAAACGATGTATGACGCGTACGGTTCGCCTGATCTTTCCACACGAGGTGATGTTTACGTTGGGCCGCTAATCGGCCGAAAATCGGGTCTTAGAAAGGACGATCTTGTTGAAATGGTGATTGACGCGCGATCGGTGAAATCTGAAGAGACGAATGTCATCAGGGGCATGCTAATCTCCACAGGCAGGAGTTCGATAGACATCTTAGATGAAAATGGCCGGTTTCGCTCATTCTCTCGTGATGTGGTTGTTGAAATTCGGCTAGTTGCACACATGAGGCCACAGTACATAGATGACGATGAGTTGCTATTCTTTGAAAGAGAAGACATGCGCCGCCGCACTAGTGTTAGTGAGCAGGCGGAAAGGAAAGCCGATGGCCACGATGATTCACACGTATGGGGGTGATTATGTTGTCTGATCTTGCAAGTAAGCGCTGTGAGCCGTGTGAGGGTGGTGTTCCGCCACTCACAGAAGAAGAATGTGAGCAGTTTATCCCCGGCATAGACAATGGGTGGGCTGTAGTGGATGGACACCATCTCAGGAGAGTATGGGCGTTTCCGGACTTCTTGACCGCTCTCGAGTTCGTGAATTCAGCAGGCGCCATTTGCGAGCAGGAAGGGCATCACGCTGATTTCGAAGTTGGTTGGGGTCGTGTTGAAGCGAAGATTTGGACGCATAAAATCGATGGCTTGACGGAGTCAGACTTCGTGCTCGCGGCTAAATTCGATCAACTCTGAAAGGTGGCATGATGAGCAGCGTGCAGGATAATATACTATCTAGGCGCTCAATCTATAGATTTGAAGAAAGGGCCGTTGAAATAGCCTCCCTTGAAACTGCCTTCGAGGCTGCCAGGCATGCTCCCTGCCACAAACAGACGCATCCTTGGAAATTCTATGTCCTCGGGCAAGACGCTCGTACCTCAATGATTCCTGAAATCGAGAGGCTGGCCAGGGAAAAGGCTGCAGGGAAGGAGGATGACGAGATCAGGGAGGGGATTGAGAAGGCTGTATCCAAGATTTTGTCTCCGCCCGTTCTAATAGCGGTCACATCTGCTGTAACACCTGAAGACGGCTTCAGAGAGATGGAGGATTACGCCGCAACGGCATGTTCGGTGCAGAATCTCGCCCTCTCACTTTGGGATCAGGGTATTGGTTCTCAATGGTCTACCGGAGGCATAACGAGATCTGATTTTGTCTATGAAGCACTTGGCATTTCTCCGACGAAGGAGAAGATTGTCGGATTTGTGAAGGCTGGCTATCCAGCAGCGATTCCTAAGAGGGAAAAGAAGTCGATTGAAGGGATCAGGGAATATCTCCCATAGAATCATCCAATAATTACGACCTCTCCAGTCCAATGGAATACCAATAATCCTCCATCAGGGGTTTCTCCGAAACCGACTATCATTCCCCCAGACGATCCGATATACTCCTCGGACCAAGTTCCTGACTCTTCACGCATAACCCAAATTGATCCTGAACAGAAATCGCCGTAAAGGTACCCGTCCCGGAGAGTTTCTGGACCCCAATCCATCCAGAATCCGCCTGTTATAGAGCAATTCCCATTTTCGTGAGGGTAGAATCCAACTGGATCCGTCATCCCATCCGGCAGTGGCGTCTCGCCTTCATCTGGATTGCAAGTGCCATCTTCATTGGTGAAGCCATTAGAGTAGAATCTATGCTCGCCCTCCCTCTCTGACCAGCCGAAATTGGAGCTCTCCAAAAGTGGAGCCATATTTATCTCCTCGTAGCAATTTTGTCCTACGTCTGCTATCCATAACCTGTCGTAGCTGTCAATATCGAACCGCCAGGGATTTCTCAAGCCGCTATGGAGGACATATTGGTCCCCAGTTTGATTTATCAAAATGGGAGTGATATCGCCTTGTTCGTATGCGAATAATAGGATGGATCCGAGAGGGTTTGAGTTATTTTGCCCATTCTGATGGGGATCGTCGCTGCCGCCTCCATCGCCGACTCCCCACAGATACTGATTGTCTCCGAGTGGTAGAAGATAGCCGCCATTGTGATTTCTGTACGGTTGTTCGATTTCCTTCAATAACGAAATCGAAGACGGGTCCAGCAGCCCCTCGCTGTCGATGGAAATAGTTGCCAAAGTTAGATTCGATTGATTTGGGCCTTCACATGGCCCTTCAGGGACGTATGACATCAGAACAGTGCCGGTTACCTCGAAATCATCTTCAAAGGCCACGCCAAGAAGACCCTGCTCCATATGGCACCTGTTTACGAATTCGCTCAAGTCTGCGACTAATTGCAAATCATTACCATCCCATGATTTGATGTAGCCACTTAGATATACGATCCATAATTCGTTACTAACCGGATTGATAACCGACTGATGTGGTATGTCAAATGCCTCTAGAAAGAGGCCGCAATCTAAACTGTAAGTTGCATCTAAATTGCAGTCCCAAGAGACGGGTTCAGGCCATTCGAATCCTTCTTCAGATTCAGACATGCAGCCGCTTGATGCTGTCGATAAAACAAGTATCGAAGCAGCTATCAGAACCCTAAGCAGATGCCTCACCCGAAGTAGGCTTGTATGCCCGGCACGTTTGAAACCGCTGCACCATATGTGCCAAGATGAGTTTCGGCAGTGGTGGGTATCATATCCTCCGTGTAGAGGGTGTCCCACAGTATTTCTCTCCCTTCTTCATCGTCACTCATCGCACCGAGAGCAGCTTGCACAAGGGCCACGGTATCAGCATCCATGTTCTCTGGATTGTAAAGCGTCGGGTGACTGGGCGCCTGACCGAATGGCTCTAGCATTACTACCTCATCCCTATCTAGGCACCAGTCATATGCATCATCCCCAGTGCAGTATGTGTCGTACACTGTGTCCTTGATCAATGCGACATCTCCCGTGCCATCCATCATGCACCTCATGGCGCCTTTGTAGGACGAATATGGTGTACTTCCCCTCGGAATGCTGGAATCCTCCGAGAAGAATCCATGTACCGTTGCTTCCAAGGAATCGATATCATTAGGATCGCCCTTAACTTCAGCATATCCGTTCCCAATCAAGTACCCCATGGGTATTAGCATGCCTGCGCTCTTCAACCAGCCCGTGTGACACGATCTCTGACCCTCCATCAGGGCGAACGGGTCAGTATCAGGATCATCATCCAAATGAGCTGCGGCTATATCGGAGTCAGCCCTCACCCAGGCAGCAGCGTTGTAGTAAGTCCTGCCATCGCCCTTCGTCTCAGCAGCAAGGACATCCAGATCGTAAACTTCCCAAGCCAACCAAGCAGCCGCTCCGTCAACAAAACCGATATCTGCATTGCCCTTGTCTATAGCCTCGATCAAGGGCCCCGAGTCGCTGACAGGGTATATTTCAACATCCCAATCATCTCCCATCAAACTGCTCATCTTATCTGCAAAGTGCTGAGGGTTATTGTCCCAAACCTGGTAGTCTTCCTGAACCTGATATGCAATAGTCAAGCAGTTCTTCCCTTCATCACATGAATCGTAATCCGGCTCGTACATGAGAAGATAGAATCCCCCTCCAAGAAGCAGTAAGATTGAGATTGATATTGCTTTATTTGCCTGAGCCCAGCTAGTTACGTCGTCTACGTTCATGGGCCAGCCCAAGAGTAGGAGAGAAATAAAATTTAGGCTCGCCTAAAATAAAATAATAGTGCTTCATCGGGCAAACGTGGCCAAAGTCACAAAAGATGGCTTATTGAACGCTATGGGTTTTTTTTGTGCCACGATTTTGGTGTCGAGTTTTGCTATCGGGTCGATTCTAGACGATGGTCATCCGGAGTTCGTTATTGACGATGATTCGATACTCCGTGATGTTGAGAATTTAACCTCGTATGGTCCGAGAGTATCAGGTTCTGAAGCAGAGCGACAAGCATCCGAATACATAGGTGAAAGATTTGAGGATATTGGACTGAAGAATGTTGAGATTCGGACATACCAAGCAATGGGAAGTTGGGTCGAATCTCCAAATGCCGATGAAGAGCCCATCCACATGCATGCTCAGATTGAACAGGGTTCACCCAATATTCCGGGTTTCCCGGATGGGGCTGCCGGTACCGGGAGAGTTCAGATAGAATCGACAGGAGATCTGAATCACATCGATTCTTTCAGCTTTCTAGGATATTCAGGCGGTTACCATAAGCACGATAATCAATTACTGGATCTAGGTTTTGGTTCTACTGGCGACTTCGAATCGTCAGGAGATTTGACGGACTGTGCCATAATAGTGCATTATGATGGAAGTCGAACATTAGCGGACATCTACAAAGACGCCATTGAAGGTAATGCCGCGGTATTGATGATCTATCAAGAAGGAGTCGAAGAGCCTCCATTCCGTACAGTTACTGTTGAGGAAGATGGAGTCATTGTCCCTTTTCCGGAAGCCTATGGGGGCCAATATTATGATTTATTGATTCCATTCATACACATATCCGAAAGTGTTGCTCAAACATTCATTGATTATGTGGTCGAGGCTGCGGACGATAGTACAAAATATGCAATTCTTGATGGTAATTGGGAAGCTGTCAAGACGGGTACAAGAACAATCCGAGTAGTAACGGGCGAGATACCTGGAGACGATCGAAATATTATGATCGGTGCGCATCACGATTCCACATATCTTGGTCCTGGTGCTGTCGACAATGCAATTGGTGTTTCCCAGATAATCGAAATTGCAAGTCATCTTGTGGAACGGCAGGTAGGGCCGACTTTCCAATTTGCTAGCTGGGGGGGTGAAGAGCTCGGCCTATTGGGAAGCCAGGCTTTTATCCAAGAAAATCAGGCAGATTTAGAGGGATTGGATTTCTACATAAATCTTGATTCAACTAACTTGAATCCTTCAATCGGATTGGGAACCCTCGGTATTGAGACAACCGAGTCGAGGCTTTCTCAAAGTCTGAATGAAGCTAGAGGTATTGTTTTCGGAGATGATTGGGACGGGTATGAGGCTGAGGTTTTTACAAATAACGGAGGAGGCGGCAGCGATCACAAATCATTCAATTCAGCTGGTTTCTCTACTGTCGGTTTTTACGGATGGAAATATCCGGAGTATCATCTCCCTTCTGACCAATTTAACGTAATAAACCAAGACAGCGTTCAACTTGTGCCTGATATGGTACTTCAATTCGTATCAATGGAGTCGGGGTACGAAGGTGGTCCTGTAATCCAGATTGAAGGATTAGAGGGCAAATCTGAATCATGGGTATTTCCTTTCACCATAGCCCTATGTGCTGGATTGGCAACAGGAATAGGCGGGATCATTGTCATGGTCCTTAGGGAAATTACTCGCGAGATGATGGCTTTCATGCTGGGCATGGCAGGAGGAGTCATGTTACTAATCTCAATTGTGGATCTGTGGTTTGAACAAGCGAATGAGTTCGGATTTTTGTCGATATCTGTCTCATTCGGGATTGGGGCGTTGGCAGTTTTGCTTGCAAGTTATCTTTTATCAAAAGATGATGAGGAGGATATGACTGTCGAAAGGAAACTGTACAAATCAGGTATTCTAACAGCTATCGCGTTGGGCGTCCATAATTTCCCTGAAGGGCTGGCTATGGGAGTGGCCGTGCTTGAATCTGCTCAATACGGATTCGTCCTCATGATAGCGATAGCACTACACAATATCCCTGAAGGAATAGCTGTCGCGGCGCCTATTCAAGCAGGTAACGGTGGGAAATTGAAAGCTACAGGAATTGCTATGCTTACTGGTTTGACTGAACCTCTTGGGGCCTTATTTGCTCTGTTAATTCTAGGATCTATCCTGACTCCATTGATTGTTGGTATTTCCTTAGCGTTCGTAGGTGGGATAATGACGGTGGTTAGTTGTAAGGAGTTGATACCCCAGGCAATCAGTCAGAATAGGCCTAGACACATGATTGTGGGCATGTTATTCGGATCATCAATTATGCAACTTAGTCTGCTCTTACTGGGATGATATGGCATGGTAATGCTAAAGGCCGAATAGCCACTTTGGATACAAGTAAAGCCTTCCAAGGGCATGATATGAAAATCTGAAGAGTTCTACTCTGTGCCTCCCGACCCTTACCAATTTCACATCTTTCCGATTGGCCATATCTCTCCAACGATTACGGTCCTCGATTGGAAATGATTTGTAGAATCTCTCGGGGGTCGCCATCAACTTCCAACTCTTTTTACCATTGATTGAATCGAATATCTTAGCCCTACACTTATCGGTCATTAGTTCCTTTATTTCTATCATCACGGGTTCCTCTCTTTGCTCCAATTCGGATATTACCTGATCAAGGGTTGGTATGCTTATCCCGATTTCCTTACCTGCCAATATTATGTCGTCCATCTCTAAGAAGCGAGTCTCGGTGCTTTGCCCATTCAAACTTATATCATCGTCATGAAAGACGAATAAGGTGCCGTCGGCGGATTCCCTTACATCGAATTCCCAGTATCTGAACTTAGAGTCTGAGACTATTTTCAAAGAATCTTGCAGGCCCTGTATGGTGTTCTCAAGTCTAGTTCCGGATGCGCCGAGTCTATGTCCGAGATTACGCATGTATAGATGCCCTATGTGGCCCTATCCTATGATTTCTGTTACTACGTCATTCATGGCCATCCCGGTTATCCGGATGCTGGGCGACAATAGAATCGGGTCAAACGCCGGAGTGATCTTGCATGCCCTTGTACCATCCAGATACTACCGGGTGGTTCTGTACTATATCGAACCCATAAAGCCCTTGCATGGAACGGAGTATTCCGAAATTCGCATAATCTGCGCCATTGGGTTCTTGCTTTCCGAAGAAATCTCCCTGGATACCTTCCGACATGACATCTAACTGGTATTGGAGATTGTCGCGAGGGGGGAGTTCGAACATCTTCGCTCTACTCTTCCCCACCATACGCATTATGAGGCCTCCAACCCACTTGTTGATCAGTCGGCTACCAAAAGAGAAATTATCCACCTTTGTGACATAATCAAGAGCTTGTACTGAAGTTCTGTATGAGGTATAAATCACTGCGACTATCGACTTGCCGAGAATCTGATTCGAGAAATCCATCCAACGATCTTGTTCTGGATCTTCTCCCGCCCTAGGAAAGGAGTTAGTGCCGGTTGAGTCGATATAGTGGAGAATATGGTTCGAGTCATTCACCTGAGTCCCGTCTACATCCACAAAAATCGGCACCTTGCCCCAATCAGACCATTTCAGTTGAGTCTTGAAAGTGGGATCTACCTCTACTTTCGAGTACTTGATTCCTCTCGACCCTAGAAGTGCCTTCACCTTGAAGCAAAAGGGGCAGGTTTCGAAGCAGTACATTGTCGGTAGGCCGTTAACGGTTCTTTCCGGTACGCGTTTATTCTGTACTCCCGAAGTTGGCTCTTCATCTGAATCATTCACTGCCATGATATTACGCTCCAAAGGACCCTTCTGAATCCATCGGATCGATGAAACATGCTTGCGATCTTTACAGACACCATTGCATGCCATCCGAGGTATTTTTCGGATGCTTTCCCTGGGGCCTGTTATGGCAGATGGTTTCCACGTGGTCACGGGGGCATTCGGCTATTCGGGAAGATGGATTGCCAAAATGCTTCTAGATCGAGGAATACGAGTCAAAACTCTAACCAATGCTATCGGGAGGGATGATCCATTTGATGGGCGTGTCGAAGTGATGCCTATTGATTTTGAAAATATGGACTCTCTCGTAGAATCTCTGCGTGGTGCAGAGGTTTTGTACAATACCTACTGGGTCAGGTACAACAAAAAATCAGAGGGTTACGGTCATTCTTTGGCTGCAAGAAACTGCTCGATATTATTCGATGCGGCATTGGAAGCGGGGGTGGGCAGAGTAGTACATTTCAGCGTCTCTCGTCCCGAAGATGCCCCGGGGTGGACATACTTCCAGGGTAAAGTGGAGGCGGAGCGTGCATTGAGAGAGTCGGGGAACTCCTATGCGATCATTAGACCTACTCTTCTTTTCGGGGGGAGGAGAAACGTACTGGTCAATAATATGGCGTGGCTAATCAGAAGTTTTCCCGTCTTCGGGTTATTCGGGCTGGGGAACTACCCCATACAGCCAGTTCACGTCGAAGACGTTGCTCGAGTGGCGATAGAGGCTGGTATGAACGATGAAGACATGACAATGGATGTTGCAGGTCCTGAGATGTACGCCTACAAGGAATTCGTTAGAGTTATGGCGAGAGGGATGGGAGTCAGTAGGCTAATCGTCCCAATTCCCCCTGTAATTGGCTGGTTGGCTGGAAGGGCATTCGGAATTTTCCTGAGAGATGATGTCATTACTATGGCTGAGATAAGAGGCCTGATGCAGGGCCTAATGGCTTCTGAAGAGGAGCCCATTGGGGAGTTGCTGTTCAGCGAGTGGATTTCAGAAAATGGCGCTAGTTTAGGCCTCGAGTATCAGAATGACCTTCGTGAGAGAAGATATTCTCTACCAAATTGAAGGCAGCGTCAGGAGAATGAATCGAACGATATAACCCCAAGCAGAGCTAGAAGCATAAGCATCGTAAACGGCACTATCTGTATGTAGTTGAGTATCAACCCGGCTACTGCCTGGCCATTACCTACTCCAGACGTTTTAGAATTCGAGAGCCCTGCATGCGAGAAAGCGACTCCGGCAAGGGCCATCGGCATGGAGAGGAAGCAACAAAAGAAGAAGAAGGCCGGAGCGATGACTGTGAATATAAGGGAGACTATCCCCAATACCATTCCCGCTGCAGCTGCGCTATTAGATGGGAGTCGCTGATAAGAAACCACTACATTTCCCTGTATTAGGCCAGGGGGAATTCCCTTCGGCAAGGGCACGGGCACCGGATCAGGTGCGGGAGATGGTGTCACAGGAGCTGGCGGCGGCGCAGGGGGAGGCGGCGGCGCAGGGGGAGGCGGCGGCGCAGGAGAGGGTGGTCTCTCTGAAACCATGTTAATACAACCTATGAGAAGGATATTTGCCTATATATTTTCAATCAAAAATTAGTTGGTATCCTATCGCGAATACAGCGACATCGCAGATAGCATGAGAAATCCAACAGACCCATATCGACCTGTGACGCATATACAGCCATGACCAAATCGCAGCTGCTGAGATCAAGCCGAAACATGCTATTCCAGTCTGCCACCATTCGAACCCGAACAAATGGAGTGCAAGAGCGTGATGGAGTGTGAACATCAGGGCGGATACGACGATCCCTCCTAGTTCACTTCCTGTAAGCTCGACTCCCTTTACAGTGATGAACCAACGGAAAACATACTCTTCAAGCAGGCTATTGAGGAATATCCAGTAGAACATTCCCGCCATGTAGACTTCAATACCGGTCAGACCAGTATTTTGCAGCTGCTCGACCATGGGCTCGGTGTCTATGGAATCTCCAAGAGTTATCCACACTAGCAATATTACTGCGCTCATGGCCAAGCCTGTGGCGACTCCCTCGAATATTCCGTTTTTATCTGAAAGCGACCATGAGAGAGGATTGCCCTCTAAACACAAGAACCAGTATGTTGGAACGAATAAAATCCATGCCTTGCACAGGATGAAGAATATCTGGGAGCTCGACTCTCCGTCAATCACAAGGAGGGTCATCAGTATCGAAAGAGTGGGGGTAAAGCCGACCAGCGATATTCCTATCAATGCCCTTCTCGATGATTCCACACATAGATTTCTGAACACATCAGAGATATCATTTGTGGCTGCGATGACAGCTTCATAGACGTACGGGCCTAGTAGCGCCGCATGCCTGGCATTTCAACAAATAAGTACGATCTTCTTTGATAAATCTCGTATCTGGTGCTTTGCACTGTCCGCAAAGAATGAATGTCTTGACATAGGCCACTATCTTCTCCTTGATTCTCTTCGGCGGCACTCTTCCTTTGAGCAATATTCGAGTGGATTCTTGAGTGCCGGAAGTACCCAACTCATTGATCAAGAATTGATAGACGTGGTTGGCATCGCGATCCATTGAATCGACTATAGAAGAGAAGTTCCGAAGTATAGTCTGATTTCCTTCCAAAAGAATTTCTGGCTCGGGCATCGTCCAACGAGCACGTTCGCTGATATCCTTCGGAATACGATCCCTGGCCCTGTCCAACAGAGACTCATAATCGAACTCACCCATGTAGTGTCTGAACCACCCGTCCCTTTTCACCTCACCGGAGAGGATATGGACACATGGCCCCAGCCCTTGGCATGGACCCCCCCATCGAGGTGAAGGTGGTACGCACACATCCCGATGCTGCATTGCCCGTGAGGGGTTCGGAATACGCTGCTGGTTGGGACATAAGGGCTGTTGAACAGACCGTCGTGGAATTCAGAAGTTCAACTATGGTCCCTACTGGGTTGAAAGTTGCCATTCCAGCGGGATACGAGGGGCAGATACGTGCAAGGTCATCTCTTGGTCGGAAGGGACTCATACTCCCACACAGCATAGGGACGATTGATGCCGATTATCGGGGAGAGTTATTCGTGCTCATGACTTGGATTGGAGAAGGGAGTTCGTACACGATAGAGAAAGGAGAGCGGATTGCGCAGATGGTGATAGCGCCTATCCCGCCAAGCAAGTTTACCGAGGTAAATCTAGAGTCTTTAGGCGATACTGAACGAGGAGAAGGCGGTTTCGGCTCAACAGGACGTTTCTAAGTCCAAAACGGAAAATATATCCGAAGCATTCTTGATGCTCGGTGTGCGCTTAAGGTCATGCCCCCTCAGTCTATCGATGAGCTCCGCTCGACAGTTACCGCGATGAAGGCAAAGGGGCTAAACTCCCAACAGATCGCTGATGAGCTCTCTTTGTCCCAAACAACGATCCAATGGTTGTCATCCACTCAGCAGCCAGTTGAAGATCATCCCGCAGATATCAGAGTCGGTTGGAGATCCATCGCCGTCAAAGGGGAGAGGATCGAAGCGGTTTCGGAGATTTTTGCAGACATAATGTTGGAAGAAATAGAGGACGAGATTGACTCAATAGTCGGCATTTCCATCAATGGTATACCATTTGCCACATGCATAGCTTCTGGGATGGATCTTGAGCTTAGCGTGGCCCGTAGTATCAGCGAAGAGGAAGGCGGACACCTGTCGGAAGTTTTTGCGGGCGTGGAAGGTAAAAGAGTCGTTGTTATAGACGATGTTGTTTCATCAGGTCTGACCATGCGTAAAACCATTGAACACCTCACCAATGCCGGGGCTGAGGTTGTACTCTGTCTTGTGTTGGTAAACAAGACATGGATGGATGAAATCGATGGTGTGCCCCTGAGAGCACTTGTTCGCGCCGCTAGAATCTGAGGAAGGCATACATGCACTGGGCGGATCATGCTGCAAGAGTTCTCGCGAAGAGAGATGGGCCACAGACAGTGGCATCGGGGATAACTCCCTCCGGAAGTTTTCACATAGGCCATCTGAGAGAGATTCTTTCAGCGGAAATGATACATCGAAGCTGCCTAGACATGGGTATCGAATCGAGATACATATTCATTGTAGACAGCATGGATCCCCTGAGAAGAGTGTATTCATTTCTCGATGGTTCTTATGAGAAGTACATCGGCCACCCTCTTGCATTCATACCAGCCCCGGGGGCAGACGGGAAGCCGGATTCATCGCTAGGAAGCTATGCTGACCACTTTCTGGACCCCTTCCTAAGGTCTCTAGAAGCTATAGGCGTGGTCCCGGAAGTGGTTCTAAATCACGAAGTATACGCATCTGGGGCCTTAGAAAGCAGGATACATTCTGTCATCGAGAAGCGTGATGAGATTAGAGATATCATAGAAACCATATCAGGCAGGGATCTTGATGAATATTGGTTCCCGTACAACCCTCTTGGATCAGATGGTAGTATCGATGGAGTGAGAGTAACGGGGTATGATCGGCCGTATGTCCTTTGGAAGGATAGGCATGGCGCGGAGGGGAAGTCAGACATAAGAAAGGCAGACGGTAAAATGCCGTGGAGGGTTGATTGGGCTGCTCGATGGGGCCTCCACGGCATAACATGTGAGCCGGCCGGCAAGGACCACGGTTCATCAGGAGGCTCTTATGACACAGGGATACCAATTTCGCGTCTCCTCGGCCATGAGCCTCCTGGCAAGATGGTCTATGAATGGATACAAATCAAAGGCATGGGGCCTATGTCCAGTTCCAGTGGCAATACTATTGGCCCCCTAGAAACTCTGGAAATCGTCCCCCCCGAAATTGTAAGGTATATGATTGCCAGAACCAAGATGTCCAAGCATATCGACTTCAATACCGGGAATATGCTGTTCGAAACCGCAGACGAGTATGAAAGGCTGGTGAAGTCACCTCCCGTTGTTAGGGATGATGGGCCTCGCCGCAAGCAAGTGGCAGCGGCTACGGCACGCGGTGCACTGAGGCTAAGTCAACTTTCAAGGGGTGCGCCCATTGAAGCAGGACAGGTCCCATTCAGACATCTTTCACTTCTGGCGCAGATCAGATCTGAAGACGAGTTAGTATGGGAATCATTGCGAAAATCTGGACATCTTTCAGGATCGCCTTCTGAAGCCTTGAAGTTGCGTCTATCGAAAATGCGGGCCTGGATTAATGGGGATCACTTTCCAGAAGAGAGTCGCATAGAAATATCGAAAGTCGCAGATCGTGAAATGGTTGATTCTCTTGATGGTGATCAAATTGCTTTCATAAGGCATCTCGGAGATCGACTCAAAGAGTGTGAATGGAATGATTCAGACATAGGAACCCTGATTGTTGATTCCATGAACCTATGCAACATAGAGGCGAGGAGTGGATATTTGGCCATATATTCGATACTAATAGGGAGAAGCAACGGACCGAAAGCCTCCACATTGATGGCAGAATGTGATCGTTATGAGTTGTCAGAGTTATTTTCCTTGGCCTAGACAGTCCCAATTGTCAGACTCCTCGGCTCAGGCACGCCCTTGATCAATTCGGATATCGCCTTGACTTCCATCTTTGCACCTGAAAGCGTTGTTACAAAGGGGATATTTAGCTCGACGGCGAGCCTTCTCATCATATTTCCATCGAGTATCGCGCCCCCAGAACCGGTAGGGGTGTTGATGATCAGTTGGATTTTGCCTTGGCGCATCAAGTCCAGTGCGTCGGGAGAACCATGCTCGGCTATCCTATAGGCGGTATTAGTGGGTAGGGCCCCGGACTCCCGGAGTACTGAGGCAGTCCCGTGCGTCGCATGTAAGACGAAGCCCATTGAATGCAAATCGCTAGCAAGGGGTATGATCGAATGTTTGTCTGCGTCCTTCACCGTGATATACACGCCCCCGTGAGTTGGGACTGGTATTTCTGTGGCCATCCTTGCTTTCAGATAGGCAGCGGCAGGAGATTTGTGAGATCCCATCACCTCTCCGGTGGATTTCATCTCGGGCCCGGGAGCCGGGTCCAGTCCTCTCAGCTTTATGAATGGAAAAACCGGCGCCTTGACCGCTACTGCGTCAATCTGTCTTTCAGGTATGTCCAAGTCCTTTAGGAGATCGCCCATGGTGATTCTTGCAGCTATCCTTGCAAGCGGTATGCCTGTTGACTTCGCAACGAAGGGGAATGTCCTAGAGCCTCTCGGATTGACTTCGAGCACAAATAGCGTATCGCCCTTTATGGCAAACTGTATGTTGTAGCAGCCGATCACGCCGAGTTCCAGGCCTATTCGTTTAGTCCACTCTTCGACTTCCTCGAGGATGGTGTCCGATACGTTCTGAGGAGGGATGAAGCACGTTGAATCGCCGGAATGTATCCCTGCCTCCTCCAGATGCTCCATCACCGCGCCTATCAGCACCTCGTGGCCATCGCACACAGCATCTACATCCAGCTCTATTGCATTACCAAGATATTCGTCAATGAGCAGGGGTTTCTCAGGCGCAACATAAGCCTCGGACATGTATGCATCTAGCTGCTTTGAGTCCGCGAGCACCTCCATCCCTCTACCACCCAGCACATAGGAGGGCCTGATCAAAACAGGGAATCCGATCTCAGCAGCACCATTCCTGACTGAGAGGGGGTCTTTTGCCGTGGTACCTCTCGGCATCCTCAATCCATTCCTAGCAGCAAACTCCTCGAAACGTTGTCTGTCGCTCGCTTCATCAACTGCATCGGGAGACGTTCCGGCCATCTTCAAATCTACCCCCATGGAATGCAGATGGTCAAGCTGACCCTGAATCGGCAATGCAAGATTGATTGCTGTTTGCCCTCCGAATTGCAAAATTATGCCATCTGCCCTTTCCCTCAAGAGTATCTCGATAACGGCTTCAAGAGTTAGGGGGTCAAAATAAAGACGGTCGCTTGTGTCGAAGTCAGTTGATACTGTTTCAGGATTATTATTGATTATAATCGCCTCATGCCCCATATCCCGTATCGCACCAACCGCATGGACGCAGCCATAATCGAATTCAATTCCTTGTCCTATCCTAATCGGTCCCGATCCTATCACGACCATTCTCCTGACTTCTTCCGAGACTTCTGCTTGAACCTTGTCTATTCCTCCGGGAATATTGCCGCCCTCATATGTCGAATAGTAGTAGGGAGTCACCGCAGCAAACTCAGCAGCGCATGAGTCGACCATCCTGTATACTGGGTGTATTCCCAACGCGTGCCTGTGCCTCGTCATCTCAGAGATGGCAGAAATATCCAGATGTGGCTTGAAACCATTCATCGCATCGACGATATGTGCATCTGAGAAGCCGTATCCTTTCCATCGTCTAATTGAATATTCTTCGACGTTTTCTATGTCTGAAGAGGCTCCGGCCTCCACAATCTCTGCTTCAATTGAGGCCATCATCGAGAATCTGTGCAAGAACCACCTGGTTATCCCTCCAGAAATTTCTCTGACCCTCTCTATGTCCCACCCTCTCCTGAAGGATTCAAAGAGAGCAGCCATCCTGCGATCAGACGGCGTGGATAGCCATGACTCTAGAGTCGCGTCATCAAGTGGAGTTGTGGCTCGCTCATCCATTGTCTCCCCCCCTAAGGCATCTGCCATTGTAAGTGGACGTGGGTGAGGTGATCCATATTCTAGGCTGGACCATGCTTTCAGAAATGCTTCTTCGAAACCTCTCCCTATCGCCATTACCTCTCCCGTGGACTTCATCGATGTCCCGATAGTCCTGTCTGCAGTCCTGAATTTGTCAAATGGCCATCTAGGTATTTTTACGACGCAGTAGTCCAATGTCGGCTCAAATGCAGCCGTAGTTCCCTCCCCTGTGATGGGATTGGGTAACTCATCAAGCGTGTAACCCACAGCGATTAGAGCCGCCATCCTAGCAATCGGATAACCCGTCGCCTTAGATGCCAATGCAGATGATCTGGAGACTCTCGGATTGACCTCTATAACTCGATATTCGCCTGTTGATTGTTCGACAGCAAACTGAACATTGCAGCCGCCCTTTATGTTCAATCTCCTGATTAGTTTGAGTGCTGCATCCCTAAGATTCTGGTGATCTCGGTCTGACAGGGTCTGTTGAGGCGCTACTACAACAGATTCCCCTGTGTGGACGCCCATTGGGTCCAGATTTTCCATCGTACAGACGATTATTGCATTATCTGACGTGTCTCGCATAACCTCGTATTCATGCTCCTGCCACCCCAAGATACTTTCCTCGATGAGAACCTGCCCTATGGAAGAATGGAGAATGCCCTGTCTCGCTATCTCTACAAGTTCCCCCGTGTTGAACGCGGTGCCGCCTCCAAGGCCTCCCAGCGTAAACGCCGGGCGTATTAGCAGGGGATACGCTCCGAGGTCTTCTGCTGCGGCTAGAACCTCGTCTATCGAGCTGCAAGCTATCGCGCGGCACACGGGGAGGTCTATTTCTTCGCAGACTTTCTTGAATCGATCTCTATCCTCTGCGTCATCTATTGCTTGAAGATCGCATCCGATCAATTCCACGCCAAGTTTCGCCAGTGTCCCATCATGGGCTAAAGCTGTGGCTATGTTGAGTGCTGTCTGACCCCCCATTCCAGCCAGGAGTGCGTCCGGCGATTCAATTTCCAGTATTCTTGCGACGACTTCAGGCAATAACGGCTCGATGTATATCTTATCGGCCATCTCAGGGTCATTCTGTATTGTAGCCGGATTAGAATTGATGAGTATGACCTCGTAACCATCATTGCGAAGCGCCCGGCAGGCTTGTGAGCCTGAAAAGTCAAACTCTGCGGCTTGACCTATTCTGATTGGCCCCGATCCAAGGATCACGATCCTCTTCAGATCATCTCTTCGGGGCATCAGGCTCTACTCCTGACTTCCAGAGCGGATTTCAGATGGCCATCCACGATATCAGAAAATCGATCAAAGAGCAGCGAAGCGTCATGAGGCCCGGGACACGCTTCCGGATGGAATTGAATTGTGAAGCATGGTCTGTCTATGAGATCGAGTCCTTCGACGGTGCCGTCGTTTGCATTTACGTAGCGTACCTCAAATTTACTCTCCAAGATATTCTCATTGGAGTCGGAGTGGGCTCCGGAAGGATGCGGTGCTAGCATTCCCTTGGCGGGGTCCTCAACCGCAAAACCATGATTCTGGCTGGTGATGTGCACTTTGTTGGAGTGCAAATCAATCACCGGTTGATTTGCGCCCCTGTGTCCATATCTGAGCTTGTAAGTTCTGAGGCCCGCTGCCAAACCCATTAGCTGATGACCGAGGCATATCCCCATGACCGGGAGTCCTGCTCTGACAGCCTCTGCCAATGTGTTTCTAGCATCACTGGCAGCACCTGGATGAGCAGGATCTCCGGGTCCATTTGAGGCGAACAATGCTACTGGTTTCCAATTAGACACGATGTCCTCGAATGGCAAGCTTGCTGGGCACCACACAACCTCGAACCTGCTACATAGTTCTCGGAGAATGTTGTACTTGATTCCGCAGTCGAGCACGGCAAGTCTAGGGAGAAGATTGCCTTCTTCGTCAATTGCTCCAGGATTGAGAAGAGCGGCTTGATTCAAGGTTACTTCCCCGACCAGATCTTCTTGATCAGGGGGCTGCATGCTTTCGAGTCTCTTCTTCAAATCGTCTTCGCGATCGATAGGCCCGAATATTGCCAGGAGTGTCCCATGTTCTCGCACCCGACGTGTCAACGCTCGAGTATCAATATCGCATATACCCGGGACATTGTGGGATCTGAGGAAATCATGTACGCTGCCAACTGAATCTCTGTGATCCGGGTTGATCATGAGTTCCTTGCACACTATCCCGCGAGGGTGTATGCCGGAAGATTCGCTTATTCCCGGGTGTATACCATAGTTGCCGAGCAATGGCCAGGTGAATGTTAGAATCTGACCGGCGAAGGATGGGTCAGTCATACTCTCCTGGTATCCGCACATGCCGGTGGTGAAGACAAGCTCACCCTCGCCTGCGGAGCAGGATCCGAAGAGTCGCCCTTCGACCCTGGTGCCATCTGCTAAAAGCAACACTCCAGGGGGTCCTGTAAACGGCTCTATTGACGTATTTTTGAGAAGTTCGTCTGCAGCATCGGGAAATGATGGAGCGTCCGAAACGCCCTTTTGATTGAGGCCGGGACTGAATCCACCAGGGTGAGGGGGCCTCGACATCGAGTATGATGCCTGAATGCGATTCTTATACATTCATGAATCAGAGGTACTTTTTTTCTCGACAACATTCTTCCCCTCTCTCGATGGTATGACTCTTATTGAGCCGCCTTCGAATCGGCTCTGTATGGCAACAGAACTGTGCCACTGCGAGAGTGCGACCGCCAGAGCTGCGACTTCTGAGTGAGGTTGATTCCCGACGGCTACATTGTGATTTGAGATAGCAAATAGCTCCCCGGGCACTTTCGCGCCGCCGACGACCAATGCCACCGGGCGATCTCGTCGGATCTTCGGAAGCGTCTTCGAAGCTTCTTCCCCGTACATAGTGAGATGTACGATAATTCCAGGGGGTCTTTCTTTTGTTCCTTTTTTGAAAGATTTCAGATATGCCATCGGTCTCGATTCGTATCTTGCTGAAAAGGAGCCGCCGAAACGTTCCGAAACATTATTCCAAGTTTCAATGATGCTTGGATCTTCATCCCCGCATAGGACAATTCCATCAGCCCCAAGCGCCCTAGCAGTGAGGCCGAGATGAGATGTAATTCTCTTGTCCCTATCTCTACGGTGTCCCAGTCTGACAACCTCTAGCCACGGCAAATGCTGTTCGACCACGAGTCACGGGAAGGGTGATGACACATCATCATCACCCTCGTCGGAATCATCCACCATCTCGAAGACGTCGAATGGGAGATAGTGGTGCTGTCCAAGGACCCATGAAAGCAGTATCGCGCTTATTCCGCTCGTGGTAGCTGCGTAAGTAAGGGCAGACAGCACGGCTAAGCGACCTGTAGCCGATAGTGCGACTCTTGCCTCGCCTATCGACCCTGTTAGGAACAGTCCTAGCGGCTCTATTACAAGATAAGCCACCAGCAGAGCAGTGGCGCCTCCGATGAGGAGAAGTGCCGGGTTGCCCCTGTAACTTCCTAATGCGAAAACAAATGAGGATATCAGAACCAGAATCGGCACCATAATGCTGATCGAATGAAATTGCATACCAATCAGAGATGAAGGGATGTCCGAGTCGCCGAGTTGAGCCCCGCCTTTAGCAACGGTGATCCACCACATTAGTCCCACCGCCATAGCGTAAGCTCCGGACTGCAATCCGGCGTTGGTCATGAGTGTGCGCATGTGGTGTGGATCGCTTGGTCTATGCCTCACGACAATGGATTGCATGAGCTCCATAGTCTCCGGCGAGAGGGGTTCTTCTGCAGGGTTATCGGCACTGCGCTCCTCCATCATTGACCTTCATCGTCTTCCATCACATCATAAAGCCAACGTTGTTTCCAGCACGCGTGAGGGTGGACTTGGAGGGTGGAGCGTTCGCCGAGGGGGGTCGTTTCCCGGCACTTATGGGCGTTGTGAATGTGACTCCTGACTCATTTCATCCGGACTCTAGATCTCATGATTCAGCTCATGCTGTGTCTCGAGGAATTTCGATGATGGATGAGGGTGCCTCGATAATTGATATCGGGGGTGAGTCGACTAGGCCAGGCGCCACACCGGTAAGTGAGGAAGACGAGCTTAGCAGGATCATGCCTGTGATTGAGGGCATCTTACATGAGAGGCCTGATGCATTCATATCAGTAGATACCAGCAAACCGGGCGTTGCTGATGAAGCTTTGAGGAAGGGCTGCAGCATGATCAACGACGTAACCGGCGGTGAAAATGAAAAGATGGTGGATTTAATTGCTGATACGGGGGCTCAAATTTGTGTCATGCACATGAAGGGTGAGCCGCGGACCATGCAAGTAGACCCTGGATACGAAAATGTGGTTTCAGAGGTTGGCGAGTATCTGGACGATAGGGTGAATGCCCTGATTGAGGCAGGCATTCCTCCAGAGAATATACTCGTGGATCCGGGGATTGGCTTCGGTAAACGTCTCGAGGACAATATTGCATTGCTGAGGGCGGGACGGGAAATAGTGCCGGCTGAAGGCGTCAGACTACTTTGGGGTGTCAGCCGTAAGAGGATGTTTCTGGACCTACTGGGGCGAAAGGATAGCAATGACAGGCTTTTCGGGACTCTTGGTGTTGCAGCTTCTGCAGCATACTCGGGCGTGGATGTCCTAAGGGTTCACGACGTATTGGAGCACGCTGATCTCCTCAAAGCGATGGCTTCAACGATTAAGGGGGACGGCGAATGAGTGACACGGTCATCGACCTAGGAAACAGGGTTAGGGTCGTGGGTACGGCGCATGTCAGTAAGACTTCGATAGATTTGGTGCAGGAGCAAATTTCAAAATTCGGACCGGACATTGTTGCTGTTGAATTATGCGAATCACGACTGAAATCGCTGGAGAACCCCTCCGCATTGGACGATGAGGATCTACTCTCCATCATAAAAGACGGTCGTTCTGGCATGATCTTGCTTCAGTCTGCCCTTGCTAGTCAGCAAAGGCGAATGGGAATTGAACATGGAGAGAAGCCTGGGGCGGAGCTTCTCCGGGCCGTTGATCTTGCAAACGAGATGGGGTTACCTGTTGAGTTGATTGATCGAGACATAGTTACCACCCTTAGAAGAGCTTGGAAGAAGATGGGGTTTGTAGAGAAGTTTCGCGTTCTCAACGCCCTCCTCTGGAACGATGACGGAGAAGAAGGGGAAGACATAGAAGCAATACTCGAAGATTCGGATATGCTCAGTAAAGTCCTGGAAGAGGCTCGAGATGTTGCACCTAAGGCAGGCGTTGTTCTGATTGATGAGAGGGATCGGTACATGGCCAGCAGGATACGACAGGCATCGGAACAAGGAAGAGTGCTGGCAGTTGTGGGCGCTGGTCACTTGAGTGGTATCAAAACCGCATGGGAAGCACCGCCTCATGGAGACCCTGTAGAGATTATCTCAAACCTTGATGTGATTCCAACTCCATCAAGATGGCCAAAGATTCTGATGGGTGCTATACCGGCCATTCTGGTTGGAATTATTGGGTGGATGTGGCTTCAGGGAGACTTGGAGGGCATAGGGAATACTCTCGGATACTGGATGATTGCAAATGCTGCCCTTGCCGGGCTAGGGGTAGCCATTGCAGGGGGGCATCCTCTTTCGATACTGGTGGGCGCTATTGCGTCGCCTTTCACATCGCTGAATCCTGCGCTTGCAGCGGGATGGTTTGCAGGGTACACTCAATATAAGATGCAAAAACCCACGGGTCTAGACGCCTCAGAGTTTCTTGTGATCGAGGATGTAGCCGGGCTCTGGAAAAATAGAGTTGGTCGGATTTTACTTGTAACAGCTCTTGGAAATCTGGGGTCCTCGCTAGGAGCATGGCTTGCTGGAGCCGCGATTATAGGCACGATACTAGGTTAATTCGCAATAGCCTGCTCATCCATTCCCCATTTGAATCGTGCCCATCCTCTTTCATGGATGTAGTAAAGTACTATTTTTGTGACTAGTTCCAATCCTGCTACTGTAGCGGCCAGACCTGTGGCCTGTCCGGTAGTTATTCCGAGATCTGCTCCCATGAAGGTTGCTGAAAAATACGTTAAGAGGAATGTATCCGTAGTTGCGACTACTCTCCACGTTAGAGTCTTAGCAAGACTTCGCATTGGTGTGGCTTGGCTCATGGCTTTCGGGGGTGGCGAGGAAATATGTTGATTGCGGCTATATTGACTCGATTACCACTGCAATACCTTGGCCTCCGCCTATGCACGCAGTAGCGACTCCGAAACCGCCGCCGGATCTGCGTAGTTCATGCCCTAGGGTAAGTAGCAGCCTAGTCCCCGTGGCTGCGAGAGGATGGCCAAGTCCCACGGCACCGCCGTTTACATTGACTATTCGTTCATCAATGCCTAGATCTTTCATACATGCGACAGCTTGCCCGGCGAATGCTTCGTTTATTTCCCACCTGCTCACATCGTCAACTGAAAGGCCGGCTCTTTCCAGTGCCATTCTACTTGATGGGACGGGGCCGTATGCCATTATTGCCGGTTCTAGGCCGACAATCCCCCACGAGACGATTCTTGCAAGAGGTTCGTCTCCATCGGACGACGCCTGAGTGGCGGACTTGACTACAACGGCCGCCGCCCCGTCGACGATTCCGGATGCATTTCCAGCTGTTACAAGGGATTCCGGACCAAAATGCGTACGCAATTCAGATAGCGATTGTGGAGTCGTTCCCGGAACGACATGGTCTTCATCTGATGGCCCTATGACTCCCTCTGGCGCGTGTACCTCTACGATTTCTTGGCCCCATAGCCCGTTTGAGACGCTGGCCTCTGTTCTCTGGTGGCTTAGCGCCGCAAAGGAGTCTGCCTGCTCGCGTGTGACGTGGAGTCGTTTGCAAAGTTCATCGCTGGTCTGAGCCATGAAGCGATTTGAAATGGAGTCCAACAGATTGGTGAACAGGTAGTCTTCCATGTCTCTGTCCAGAACCTGTCCTTGAGCCGGTGGCCTTCCTAGACGATTTACAGGGCGGGTTCCCCTGAGCACCATGGGTGCCTGGCTCAGATTCTCCATGCCTCCAGCCACTACGGTATTGGCTTCCCCCAGCATAATCATCTGGGCTGCAGTGACTACGGACTGGGCTCCGCTGCCGCATAGGCGGTTGAGTGTCAACATAGGCACCTCCTGGGGTATTCCAGCACGTAGGCCAGCATGTCTGGCGCCAAAGATAGCTTGGCCGGAAGTCTGGAGAGCGTGCCCCATTACCACGTGATCTACGGCGGATGGGTCCGTTCCGGTGGAGGTAAGAGCCCCTTTAATCACAATGGTGCCGAGTTCCTCGGCAGAAACATCGGACAATAGCCCGCCCGATTTGCCATCGCCCCTCTTCCCACCGGACCACTCGCAAAAGGGCGTGCGCTTTCCTCCGACGATGACGACATCCTCTGCCATGCCTGTCCGTTACGCAGGGGCTACATGAGCATAGCGAGCGTCGATGCTGTGGATGCCATCACGATTACGGTCGATACTGCACCTGCCCAGAGTATCGGCCCGGCTGCCCCAACTAATTCTTTGACATCTATGCTAGATCCGATCAATACCAACACAGGAACCATCAGAACGCTGCCAAAGTTCTCCAATTCAGTGGCGATTTGCGCGGGTACCAGTGTCGTTGCGAGAATAGAAGCGAGTATGAAACCAGGTAGAAAGAGAGGTATGTTTGCCTTCTTGTTCCCCTTATCTGTCGATGTTGCTTCCTCATTTCCCGCAAATAGCGAGGCTGCGGGGACGATGACAAGTAATCCAAGCACTCGTGTAAGTTTAGTTCCGGAGGCTAGACTGAGAGCGTCGCCCCCAAGCGCCTCACCGGCCGCTATTGCTTGCGGGACCGCATGCACAGTTGATCCGGCCCATATCCCTGCAGTTTGATCACTCATCCCGAGCAGATGCGATAAAATGGGCACGGAGAGGAACGTTGCCAGACCAAGGAGGTTTACGACTGCAACTATTGCCCCTGTCTTGGCAGCGTCCAAACGCAGCGATGGGGCCACTGCAAGCACTGCGCTCGTCCCGCATATCGCGCCGCCGGCACCCAACGCGAATGATTGGGGCGCTCCTATTCCGAGGATTTTGCCCATGATCATGGTAGTGATGAATGCCACTGTTATAGCGATCAAAATAGAAGCCAGACCTGCGACTCCCAAATCCCCGGATGAGATGAGGGCCATGTCTAAGCCGAAACCGAGGAGCACTATCGCAGCGGGCAATATGGAGTCAATTGCGTATTTCCTTTCAACGGTCTCGATTACGAAGAATGAAGTCAAAAATAAGCCTAACAGGAAGCCGAGGGTACCTGCTCCCAGAGAGAATATTCCTCGTGAGTCCAGGATAGCGTCGATCAGAATCGCCAATAGCGAAACTATTGCGATTGCGAGTACCGACCGATTCCGTATCAACGACTCACCGAGCCGGCTACTGGTCATCCTTATTATTCACGGTACCCAGGTACTCAGGCAGATCGACACCTGCATTTCGAGCAACGTCGTGCAGTGGCGGAAGGCTTCGTACAAGGCTGCTGATGAAGTCTGAGGTGGCTGAGCCGTCTGCGCTTCCTCCGCCGTCCCAGACGGTTATGCTGTCGATCTTGAGATTCTTGACGGCCTCTATCTGCGCGGCCACCATTCCCTCAATCTTCTCAACCATGAGGAGCGTTGCTGCGGCCTTGGCATCGCCGCCTGAGCTGCTGACTAGACCTGCATAACCCGCTGCCTTCGCCTCGAGAACCTTCTGAACACCAGCAGCTTCTGCCTCGTACTTCAGCAGTATTGCGTCTGCCTGACCAGCGGCGATACGTCGCTGACGCTCTGCTTCGGCTTCTGCAGCAATCTCAATCTGCTGTTTCTGAATGTTCTCTCTAACGATGTCGCTCGCCCTGAGACGCTCTTCTTCCTCGATGTACTTCGATTTCTGAATCTCGGCCTCGGCATGGGCCTTGGCCACCTCTGCACGCTGCTTTGCAATAGCCTCTGCTTCGGCAAGGTCTGCGTTTACCTTGGCGATCTGTGCCTGCGATGAGTTCTCACCCTCGACGGCGATAGCCTCTTGCTCATTGACATAGACACGCTGATCGGCCTCTGCAGCCTTCTTACCTTTCTCAGCCTGCGCCATGTTCTCTGCAACTTGAATCTCTCGTGCCCTGTCAGCCTCGGCGGACCCCACTGCACCATCTCGCTCTGCATTTGCGACGTCTACGCGCGCACGCTCGACTGCTTCGGATGCGGCTTTCTTCCCGATGCTCTCGATGTAGTTTGACTCGTCGGTGATGTCCACGATGTTGACGTTGATGAGGTATAGCCCTACCTTGTTCAATTCGGCGTCTACGTTTGTTCTGATGAGGTCGAGGAAAGCATCTCTGTCTTGGTTGATCTGCTCGATGGTCAATGTTGCTACTGTTAGCCTCAGTTGGCCGAAAATGATCTCCTTGGCCATCTCCTCGACTTGTTCCAGGTCCAACTCAAGAAGACGCTCTGCGGCCGAACTCATTATTCGGGGGTCTGTCGATACACCAATGGTGAATGTACTTGGGACGTTGATCCTGATGTTCTGTTGCGACAGAGCATTTCGCATGTCTATGTTGATGGTCATTGGAGTCAGAGATATGTAGCTGTAGTCCTGAATCAATGGCCAAACCAAGGTTGCGCCACCGTGAATCACCTTGGAGGCCTCGGAGCCCGCAGTTCGTCCGTAGATGACCATGATCTTGTCTGGAGGGCAGCGCTTGTATCGCTGAGCGAAGAAGATGACCACTGCAACTAACAGCAGGATGGTCACGAAAGTCAGTATAGAGAGCCCTACGAATGGATTACTTTCATCCGTCTCTTGAGCGGCTGCCAATGGAATCAGCAGTAAGGCGGTCAATATCGTCAGGAGAGCCATGCGGGCGCGATGGGTCATGGGGTGGACTCGATGAGGATGGATATGAAGGCTGTGCCGACAAAGTCGATATTATGCTACTCATTCTTCGTCAGAGACAGAGTAAACGGCAGGCTCGACCATGAGCACCGTCCCGACGACGGCTTTGATGATCACGGTCTCCTCATTTGGAATCAGAGAGCCGTCGGTTGACTTTGCATCATACTGCCTAAGAGAGCCTTTTTGGCTAACAGAGACTTGTCCAGTACCTCCCTTTGGTATTCTTAGATAGACAGTGCCAGTAGAGCCCACAGCATCGTGAATCTCAACCGTACCTTCTGCCTGAAGGGCGATGAAGAACTGGAAAACCTTCCCCGTGGCATACATTGAGCCGGCCCCCGATGCGCCGCCGACAATCACTGCAAGGAACTCAGGGCCATCAGCTTGCAAAACGATGATTCCAGTCAACCCGAAGAACATCATGAATGCCATCACGCCCTGAAATGTCAGAGCCTTGAAGGATGCATCCGC
>MDTD01004756.1_pt1 | contig 32562 bp, 32 predicted proteins | sample 811221 | NCBI WGS metagenome assembly MDTD01 (sample SAMN05326646, study PRJNA326480) | marine metagenome | isolation source: seawater | place: Pacific Ocean: South West | collected 2011
GCGTCGTTGTCGGTCGCTTATTTGGAATGACCAAACGGCGCTCCCTCCGCCTAGCTGGAGGTCCAAAATGACACCCAGCAGGCGCGATGCAAGTAGTGTGGACAGGCCCTAAGAGGATGATCGACATGAAAACGCCACTGAAAATACTGTTCCTGTGCACCGCCAACTCCTGCCGCTCGATCCTCGGCGAGGCCCTGGCCAACCACCTGGGCGAGGGGCGCCTGATCGCGCGCAGTGCCGGCAGCCACCCCTCCGGCCGGGTTCATCCCCGGGCCCTGGCGGTGCTGGAGCGCCACGGGGTGCCGGTGGGCCAGCCGGTGTCCAAGTCCATGGATGACCTGGACGACGAATGGTTCGACGTGGTCATCACGGTGTGCGACGCCGCCGCCGGGGAAGCCTGCCCGGTGTGGCTGGCCGAATCCGCCAAGGTGCACTGGGGCATCCCCGATCCGGCCGCCGCCGAAGGCGACGACCCGGCCATCGAGGCGGCGTTCGAAGCCACCTACCAGCGACTGCGCGGCCGGCTGGAGAAGCTGGTGGCGCTGGACCTGGAATCCATGACGCCGCCGGGGCTCACCGCCTCCCTGCAAAAAATCCACCGGGAAGCGGGCGAGCACTGATGCCGTTCTTCGAGCGTTTCCTGAGTGTCTGGGTGGCGCTGGCGATCGCCGCCGGTGTCGCCCTGGGGTTGGTCGTGCCCGGGCTTTTCCAGGCCGTGGCGGCCTTCGAGGTGGCCCACGTGAACCTGGCGGTGGCGGTGTTCATCTGGGTGATGATCTACCCGATGATGATCCAGATCGACTTCGCCGCCATGAAGCACGTGGGCGACAAACCCAAGGGGCTGCTGCTGACCCTGGTGGTGAACTGGCTGATCAAGCCGTTCACCATGGCCGCCCTGGGTTGGTTATTCTTCAAGGTATTGTTCGCCGACCTGGTGGACCCGACCACCGCCAGCGAATACATCGCCGGCATGATTCTGCTGGGCGTGGCGCCCTGCACCGCGATGGTGTTCGTGTGGAGCCAGCTCACCAAAGGCGATGCCAATTACACGCTGGTTCAGGTGTCGGTGAACGACGTGATCATGGTGTTCGCTTTCGCTCCTATCGCCGCGCTGCTGCTGGGAGTCAGTGACATCACAGTGCCTTGGGATACTCTGGTGCTTTCCACCGTCCTGTACGTGCTGCTGCCGCTGGCGGCCGGCGTGATGACCCGGCGCGCCTTGAGCGCCCGGGGCGGCGGCCAGGCGGTGGACGACTTCGTGCACCGGATCAAGCCGGTCAGCGTGCTGGGCCTGCTGGCCACCGTGGTGCTGCTGTTTGGTTTTCAGGCGGAAACAATCCTGGCAAAGCCGCTGGCCATCGTGCTCATCGCCATTCCTCTGTTGATCCAGACCTATGGCATCTTCCTGATTACGTTTTTCGCCGCGCGCTGGTTGCGGCTACCTCATAATGTGGCGGGCCCGGCCTGTTTAATCGGTACCTCCAACTTCTTCGAGCTGGCGGTGGCCGTGGCGATCAGCCTGTTCGGCCTGTCCTCCGGCGCCGCCCTGGCCACGGTGGTGGGCGTGCTGGTGGAGGTGCCGGTGATGCTGTCGCTGGTGGCCATCGTCAATCGCACCCGACATTGGTTCGAGGAATAGCGGCAAGTTAAAAGTTGCAAGTTACAAGCGCGGGCACGGCCTTGCCGTCGGTAAGGCTTACTCCGCGCTTCAACTTTCAACTTGTAACTTGCAACTGATTTAAGGAATTCGAAGATGTCTGATCTGCCCAACATCGATAACGGATGCTTCCAAACACCGGACGCGACGTCCGTGTTCAAGGACGCGCCATCGTCTCATCGACCGCGCATTCTGCTGTTATACGGCTCGTTACGGGCGCGCTCCTTCAGCCGCCTGGCGGTGGAAGAGGCGGCCCGGCTGCTGGAGGCCATGGGCGCGGAAACGCGGATCTTCGACCCGCGCGGGTTGCCGCTGCCGGACGCCGAGCCGGCGGAGCACCCCAAGGTCCAGGAACTGCGCGAGCTGGCGCAATGGTCCGAGGGCATGGTGTGGTGCTCCCCGGAACGCCACGGCGCCATGACCGGCATCATGAAGGCGCAGATCGACTGGATTCCCCTGGCGCTGGGCGGCGTGCGTCCGACCCAGGGCAAGACCCTGGCGGTGATGCAGGTGTGCGGCGGCTCGCAGTCGTTCAACGCGGTCAACCAGCTGCGCGTGCTGGGTCGCTGGATGCGCATGCTCACCATCCCCAACCAGTCCTCGGTGCCCAAGGCGTTCCTGGAATTCGGAGACGACGATCGCATGAAACCCTCGCCCTTCTATGACCGCATCGTCGACGTCATGGAAGAGCTGATGAAGTTCACCCTGCTGGTACGCGACCGCGCCGACTACCTCACCGACCGCTACTCGGAGCGCCGCGAAAGCGCCGAGGAAGTGTCCCGCCGCGTCAATCAGCGGGCGTTGTAGGCGTCGGTCGGGCCGAGGAAAGTAACGGCAGGCAGGGCCGCCGGTCGCCGTCGGTCGGTGGCGCGTCGAAGCACAGCTCGGTGGCCGCGCGCCTGGGGGTGGCGGCGCGGGACCGCCAGGGATTGGTCGGCGGGTTCGAGGCTCCGGCAAGCCAGTGGAACAGGCGCAGCCGGGCGTCCAGAACGTCCAGGCGGGCGATATAGGGCATGAAATCCGGGCCCTGGATCGCCACCAGCCGGTTGCCCACCGGATTGGTCAGCCGCGACCGGATTCCCGGGGCGGGCAGCGAGAAAGGCGTGCTCGAACGTGCTTCGGGGGGAAGCGTCGCCTGCGTCATGTAATGCCGGTACAAGGGAGTGAGCCGGTTCACCGTCATCCTCGGGCGGAGTCCGGCGCGTAGCCACAGCCGCTCATACAGCCCCACCGGCTCGTTGTCCCGCTGGAGCTGCCGCAGGAACAGATTCGCCATCAGCCGGAACTCGGCCTTGAACGCCTCGTCCATGTTCCGCTCGTCCTGGCCGAGAGGGGCGGGCATGGGGTTGGGCATTCGGCCGCTTTGAACCAGCAGGGCGGCCAGGCGCGACTTCTCCTCCAGCATGGCGACCACGGTCAACTTGCTGATCAGGTTGTGCGGACGGGCAAGCAGGTCGCGCAGCCGGTCAATCTCCCCGGGCAGGGTGTCGGCGTCCTCGGCGCCGCTGGCCACCGCCAGGGATTGCAGGCGAGCCCCGGCCATCAACAACGAATAGGGTGGGAAACGGGCCTCCAGCGTGGCTGGCGTCAGCTCGGCGAAATCGTCCAGGGACAGAACGTGCAGATAGCGTTGCCGCAATACCGCGTGCCGGGACAGCAAGGCGCGGCTCGCGGCGGGGCGGGCTTGCTGCCGGCGCAGACAGCCGGCTTCCCGATACCGGCACAGCAGTGGCTGATCCATCAGCGGGGCAGCGGAACCGCCCGGTGGGTCCGTTTCCAGCAGCCGGTTTGAGCGGCGGAAGGCCGCGCCCACGGCGCAGCCGTCCTGGTCCGGCGTGGCGCCCAGGCCCAGCAAGCAGTCGTAGGCCCGGCTTTCGGTGGGCGCGTCGGCCAGCCAGGCCTTCGCCCTGGCGTTGAGCGGCTCGTCCTGGAGCCCGATGATCAGGAGGGCGGGGATCGCCACTATCACGGCGATCCAGAATGCTTTTTTCATGGCGGTTACGATTTGTCGCCGGCGTACCAGGTGGCGAGGCCCACTTCGGTGGATCCGGCGGTGTCGCCGAACCAGAGCTGGCCGTCCTGGATCATCGCCTGCAGTTGCATGGCGCGCTGGCAGTAGCCGGCCAGCGCCGCTTCACTGGCGGGGTCCACGTGGACGATGCGCAGGTTGCCGAAACGCCGCACCTTGTCGCGCATGCCTTCCCACCATACCTGGGGGCTGCGTTGTCCGTAGACGTAAACGGTGACCCGGCGGGCCAGGCCGCAGGCCTTGCGCAGCCGCTTCTCGTCGGGCATCCCCAGTTCAATCCAGTGTGCCAGGGTCTGGTCCGGCTCGTGTTGCCACAGGTCCGGTTCCTCGGTGCTGGAAAGGCCCCGGGTAAACGACAGGTCCTGGTGGGCGTTGAGGGCGAAGGCCATCAGCCGCAGCATCATGCGCGATTCGGTCTCGGACGGATGCAGCGCCACCGTCAGGTTGTGGGTGGCGTAGTAGTCGCGGTCGAGATCCGAGACGGTCAGCTCGGCCTTGTGGATGGTGGCGGTCAGCGCCATGGATGGTTCCCCTCTTGATTCAAAGCAGCGCCCAGACGCCGAAGGCGATGAACAGGGCGGCGCTGATCCGGTGCGCCCAGATTTCGAAGCGCTCGCTGGCGAGGCGGTGAGCCACCCAGATCACCGGCAGGTTGGCGGCGATCATACCCGTGGTGGTGCCGAGAAGCACCGGCCAGAATTCCTGGAAGCGCACCGCCAGGGCCACCGTGGCCACCTGGGTCTTGTCGCCGATTTCGGCGATGAAGAACAGCACCAGGCTGGTCAGAAAGGGCCCGAACCGGTACCGGTCGCCGATCTCCTCGTCCTGGTCCGGAATCAGCATCCAAAGGCCCAGGGCGATGAAGCTCAGGCCCAGGATCCAGGTCAGCCAGTCGGCGGGAATGGCGTCCGCCAGCCAGTCGCCGAACCAGACGCTGAGGCCGTGGTTGATCAGGGTGGCGACGACCACGCCGGCGAGAATCGGCCAGGGCTTGCGATAGCGCACCACCAGGGCCAGTGACAGCAACTGGGTCTTGTCACCGATTTCGCCCAGGGCGACCAGCAGGGTGGAAGAGAGAAAAGCGTCCAACGGGGTTCCTTAGGGGGCGGGATCGATCAGCAACCGGAGACATCGCCCGTCGATCCCGCCCCCGCGGAATACGGACAATGCCTCAGGTCTCGTCGATACCACCGGCGCCATGCTTGGCGCGGCGGGACACGGCCGCCATGCGCATTGAGGCGCAAATATGTTGACGACCGTCCAGGGCGGGGTGGCCCGGCGACTACTCCCCCAAGACGGCGCCAACCTTAGCGGGGCGGGTCGGGGAAGGCAAGTCCGGCTGCGCCGGCGCGGCTTCATGTGTAGGCTGTGAACACCGCGAGTCGGAGGATGAAAAGCGTGTCCACATACCACCACGGCAACCTGCGCCCGGCGCTGGTGGAAGAGGGGCTGGCGTTGCTGGCGGAAAAGGGCGGCGACGGTTTCAGCCTGCGTGAACTGGCGCGCCGGGTGGGCGTCACCGCCAACGCCAGTTACCGGCACTTCGCCAATAAGGATGCCCTGCTGCTGGCCCTGGCGGCGGAGGGGTTCCGGCGCCTGCGCGCCGCCCAGGAGGCCGCCGAGGCGGCCGCGGACGGGCCCGGGCGACAGCTGGTGGCTGGCGGGCTCAGCTATCTGCGTTTCGCCCACGCCAATCCGGCGCTGTTCCGGCTGATGTTCAGCGGCGCGGCCGCCGCCCGCCGCAGCGGCGACAACGATGACCCGGAGCTCACCGAGGCCTCCGCCGCCGCCTTCGAGACCCTGCGACAGGCGGTGGCGCGCACCGGCCTGGCCGGGGACGACGACGGCCACCACGCGGCGCTGCGTGCCTGGGCCATGGTGCACGGCTTCAGCCATTTGTTGCTCGATGGCCAGCTCGACCACCTGGGCGGCGACCCCCTGGCCGAAGCGGAAGCCGCGCTCACCGACGCCATTCGCGCCGCCGGCCCGGTATAATGCCGCCCCCGGAGGAGAGCCCCATGAGCGAAAACCGTTTTCTTGATATCGAAACCAAGCTGGCCTACCAGGAGGACCTGGTGGCCAGCCTCAATCGCATCGTCAGTGACCAGCAGCGCAAGCTGGACGAGATGGAAGCCGCCTACCGCAAACTGATCGACCGGGTGGTGGAGCAAGGCGAGGAGCTGGCGGCCCTGCGCATCCAGGACGCGCCGCCGCCGCATTACTGAACCCCCGCCCATCCTCTCCCGCGGCGGTGGTCGGCGTCAGGGGTTCGTCACGGCGGGTTTGCCCGCCACCCGGGCCGGCGGAAAGTGGCAGGTGAAGGTGCTGCCCTTGCCCAGGGCGCTCTGGATTTCCAGCTTGCCGTCGTGGCGTAGCATCACGTGCTTGACGATGGCCAGCCCCAGGCCGGTGCCGCCGGTCTGGGTGACGCGGCTGTTGTCCGGCCGGTAGAAACGTTCGGTTAGCCGGGGAATGTGCTGCGGATCGATGCCCGGGCCATCGTCGCTCACCGACAGGTGGCCGCCCTGGTCGTCCTGGCGCCACTCGATGTGAATGTGCCCCTGCGCCGGCGTGTATTTCACCGCGTTGGTGATCAGGTTGCCGAAGGCGCTTTCCAGCTCCGCCGGGTTGGCCACCAGGCGCGCGTCCTCGGGCACCGCCAGGGTGATCTCGTGATCCTTCTCCCGCGCCAGGGCCAGGGCGTTCTCGCGCATGCGGTGCAGCATGCCGTGCACCGCCACGGTCTGCCCGGTGTTGTCGGCCTTGGTGTTCTCCAGCCGTGACAGCAGCAGCAGGTCGTTGACCAGGGCCTCCATGCGGTGGCTCTGGGTGTCCATGTGGTGCAGCGCGCGGCGCAGCCGGGTTTGCTCCTCGGGCACCGTGTCCAGCAGCGTTTCCAGGTAGCCCTTGAGCACGGTGAGCGGCGTCTTCAGTTCGTGGCTGACGTTGGCGACGAAATCCTTGCGCATCTCTTCCAGGTGATGGAGCCGGGTCATGTCCCGGGCCAGGATCAGCTGGTCGCCCTCGCCGAACTCGGTGATGCGGAACTGCAGGATGCGGTTGTCATCCACCGGCGCCGGAATCTCCAGCGGCTCGTTGAAACGCCCCTTGGCCAGGTAATGGGTAAAGCGCGGATGGCGGATCAGGTTGGTGAGCGGTTGGCCCAGGTCCTTGTCCGGCCGCAGGCCCAGGTGCTTCTGGGCGGCGTGGTTCCAGTATTCCAGATGGCCGTGCTGGTCGATCATCACCACCACGTCCTCCAGGGCGTTCACCGATTCCTGGGCGCGCTGGATGATGCCCTGCAGGTTGTCCTGGGCGCGCCGCTCCTGGCGGAACAGGTGCTCCAGGCGGGTGTAGAACTCGCCCCACAGGCCGCCGGCGTCCGGCGGATCGGTGTGTTCCTCGCGCACCAGCCAGGTGTACAGGGCGAACAGCTGGCGGGTGCTCCAGATGATGTAGAGCCCCAGCCCGGCGATCAACGGCCAGATGGTTCGCCACAGCAGACACAGCAGCAGGGAGGCCGCCACCAGGATCAGGATGCGGTTGACTTCCTTGGCCAGACTGGCCCTCATTCCCGAGGGATGCTTCATGCAATGAACCCTAAACCATCAGGAGGCCTGGCTGGTCTTCACCGAGAACCGGTACCCCGTGCCCCGCACCGTTTGAATGAAACCGTCGAACCCGTGCGGCGCCAGGGCCTTGCGCAGCCGGCGGATGTGCACGTCGATGGTGCGGTCCTCCACGTACACGTTGGCGCCCCACACCTGATCCAGCAACTGGGTGCGTGAATAGGCGCGCTCCTGGTGGCTCATGAAGAACTCCAGCAGACGGTACTCGGTGGGGCCCATGTCCACCGGATTGCCGTTGGCGCTGATGCGGTGGCTCACCGGGTCCAGGCACAGCCCCTCCACGTCGATGGCCTTCTCCGCGGCGGCCACCGAGGAGCGCCGCAGCACCGCCTTGATGCGGGCGATCAGCTCGCGGGTGGAGAACGGCTTGGTGATGTAGTCGTCGGCGCCCACGTCCAGGCCCTGGATCTTGTTGTCTTCCTCGCTCTTGGCCGTGAGCATGATGATCGGGACCTCGGTGGTGGCGTCCTCGCGTTTGAGGCGGCGCGCCAGCTCGATGCCGCTCACCGACGGCAGCATCCAGTCCAGCAGCACCAGATCCGGGCGCTCATCGACAATGCACTCGTGGGCGCGCTGGGCGTTCTCGGCCTCGAGCACGTCGAAATCGGCCAGTTCGAGGGCCACGGCCACCATCTCGCGGATGGCCGGTTCATCGTCAACGATCAGAATGCGGTTTCGGGACATGGCTGCAATCTCTGGTTTTTCGCCGTTTTTGAATTGTCCCCTATTACATTGCCTTTTTATGACATCCCGATGACAAATTTGCACCCTTTCAGACACCACCGGCAATCAAATACTGCAGGTACAGCCCAACGAACACGCAGCCTCCAGTCCAATGGTTGCTGAGGAACGCGTGGAAACAGGGCCACCGCTCCCGGTAACGGATGCGCCATTGTTGATGAACGAAGCCCGCCGCCATGCCCGCCAGCCCCAGGTACCAGGGCCAGGCGAAACCGAGCCGCTGCCCCACCAGCCACAGGGCCACCAGGGTGAGCCCCTGCAGCACGCCGATGATCAGCTTGTCCAGGTCGCCGAACAGGATGGCGGTGCTCTTGATGCCGATTTTGAGGTCGTCTTCCCGGTCGCACATGGCGTACTCGGTGTCGTAGGCCACGGTCCACAGCAGGTTGGTGATGAACAGCAGCCAGGCGATTTCCGGCACGGCGCCGGTTTCCGCGGCGAACGCCATCGGCACCGCCCAACTGAAGGCGGCGCCCAGGAACAGCTGGGGCAGGTAGGTGAAGCGCTTGGTGAACGGGTAGAGCAGGGCCAGCCCCAGGCCGCCGAAGGACAGCAGCAGGGTGAAGCGGTTGAGGAACAGCACCAGCACCAAGGCCACCAGCCCGAGGCCGGCGAACAGCGCCAGGGCCTGCTTCGAGGACAGCGCCCCGGTGGCCAGGGGGCGGCCCTCGGTGCGCGCCACATGGCCGTCGAAGTCCCGGTCCGCGTAGTCGTTGATCACGCAGCCGGCGGCGCGCATCACGTACACGCCGAGCACGAAGATGATGATGTGCTTGAGGCTGGGGGTGCCGTCGCCGGCGATCCACAGCGCCCACAGGGTGGGCCACATCAGCAGCATGCTGCCGATCGGCTTCTCCAGCCGCATCAACTGGATCCAGGGCCACAGGGCCGGGTAGCGGTGTTCCACGAAAGCGAGCATAGGTCAGCGGTCCGGTTCGAGCAGCAAATCCCAGAGCGCGGGCAGGAAATGCTCGGCCACCAGCAGCGGCCGGCCGCGCTTCACGAACCGGGATTGTCGCCCCCAGCACGGCCCCTGGCCAGAGGGGCTGAGGCCGAAGCGCACCCACACCTGGTCGCGTCGGGCCGCCGGGCGACGGTACAGCTCGCTGCCCAGGGAGCGGCTGCCCATGTGCGCCAGGCTGCGGTTGGCGCCGGCCAGGGTGGTCAGCGGCAAGACGCTGCGGGCTTCCACCACGGGGCGTTCGTGCACCAATAAGGTGACTTCGCGGATCAATGCCCGCTGCCGGCCCATCTGGCCGAGCTGGTGCTGCTCCTGGAAGTCCGGCGCGCCGACCACCCGCCGCGACGGCGCCACCCGGAAAGGACCCAGGCCGCGCAGCCGGGCGGTGAGCGAGCCGGGGTCCGCCAGCCAGTCGCGGATCAGCGGCGGCAGCACAAGGCGTTCCTGGGCGCGCCAGTGGGCATCGGCGTGCAAGGCGGTATCGGGCATGATTCTGGCTCGGTCGCGACGGGCGCGGGGACTATGGCCCAGGATGACCGTTCAATCAAGCGTCGGCACGAACCCTGCTTACCGCTACCGCGGCGGGCCGCGATGGCTCGCGGGCAAAGTTGCCATTACTGACTGTCATTGATTTTTGCAACGCCCGTGGCTACGTTAGCGGGCCCCCTGGAACGGCCCGTTTACTCGGGCCCGGATTCCGACGAAACGAGGTTTTAGCATGAAAAAATGGGAATGCGTGGTGTGCGGCTTCATCTACGATGAAGAAGAAGGCCTGCCCGAGGAAGGCATCGAACCCGGTACCAAGTGGGAAGACGTCCCCGAGGACTGGGTGTGCCCGGACTGCGGCGTGGGCAAGGAAGATTTCGAGATGATCGAGATCTGAGCCGCCATCCCTTCCAGTTCCTCCCTTTCGCCGATCAAGGACCCACCATGAATCCCATCGTCGTCATCGGATCCGGCCTCGCCGGTTTCAACACGGTCAAGGAATTCCGCAAGCTGGACAAGGAGACCCCGGTGGTGGTGCTCACCGCCGACGACGGGCGCAACTACTCCAAGCCCATGCTCTCCACCGGCTTCACCAAGGAAAAGACCGCCGACGAGCTGGCCATGGCCACGCCGGAACAGGTGGCCGAGCAGTTCAACGTCACCGTGCGCACCGGCATCCACGTGGCCGGCATCGACACCGACAAGCAGCGGGTGCTGCTGCCCGACGACCACCTGGACTACAGCGCCCTGGTGCTGGCGCTGGGCGCCGACACCTGGACCCCGCCGCTGGAAGGCGACGCCGTGGGCGAGGTGTTCTCGGTGAACGACCTGATGGACTACGGCCGCTTCCGCCAGGCCCTGGACGGCAAGAAGAGCGTCACTATTCTGGGCGGCGGCCTGATCGGCTGTGAATTCGCCAACGACCTGTCCAACGGCGGCTTCCAGGTAAGCCTGGTGGAGCCGCTCGGCCGCTGCCTGCCCATGCTGCTGCCGGAGGCCGCCTCCGCCGCCGTGGGCCGGGGCCTGGAAAGCCTGGGCGTGGAATTCCACTTCGGCCCCCTGGCCAAGGCGGTGCATCGCAACCGGGACGGCGAGGGCCTGGTTACCGAGCTGTCCGACGGCACCCATCTGAAGTCCGACGTGGTGCTGTCCGCCATCGGCCTGCGCCCGCGCATCGACATCGCCAAGGAAGCCGGCCTGCGCACCAACCGTGGCATCCTCACCGACCAGCAATTGCGCGCCAGCGCCGACAACGTCTACGCCCTGGGCGATTGCGCCGAGGTGGAAGGCCATGTGCTGCCCTATGTGCTGCCGCTGATGGCCAGCGCCCGGGCCCTGGCCAAGACCCTGGCCGGCGAGGCCACCCCGGTGAGCTACGGCGTCATGCCGGTGACCATCAAGACGCCGGCCTGCCCGGTAGTGGTGTGTCCGCCGCCGGAGGAGCTGGACGGTGACTGGGAGGTGGAGGAAGACGGCAACAGCGTGCGCGCCCTGTTCCGCGACCGGGACGGCGCCCTGCGCGGCTATGCCCTCACCGGCGAGGTGGTCAAGGAAAAGCTCAAACTCAACAAGGAACTGCCGGCGCTGATGCCGTGAACGGCGACCGCCTGGAGAGTCGATGAAATTCCGTCTGATCCTGCTGCTGCTGGGCTGGCGGCTGGCCTGGCTGGCCCGCCGTCACGCCGGCTTCCGCCAGCAGCTCGAACACCGTGACGTGGTCATGCAATGGCGCACCTTCGACGGCCGGGCCGCGCGCTGGTATCACTTCCAGCCCGGCCGGGTGCGCCGTGGCGGCGGCCTGCATCCGACTCCGTCGGTGACCCTCAACTTCAAGGACGCGAAGTACGCCTTCCATACCCTTAAGGCCTCCGGCAAGAACCAGATGGCCTTCATGGAGGGCATGCAGGCCGGCGACATCAAGGTGGAAGGCGATCCCGGCCACCTGATGTGGTTCATGACCCTGATGAAGTTCATCGTCGGCAAGGCCTGAATGACGAAGGCTTGATCCAGGCCGGTTGCGTCGCCCGGCGGGACGATTAGGATGGGGGCATCGAACTCAAAGGAACCCCCATGATTGCTCTAAGACGTACTCTTCTGGTCCTGCTCACCCTGGCCCTGGGCGCCTGCGCCACCCCCACCGAGGTGAGGTCCGGCTGGAACCCGCCGGCCGGTGAGCGCCCGCGCTTTGAAAGCTTGTTCGTGATCGCGCTGGTCAACGACGATCAGGGGCGCGTCGCCGTGGAGGACGCCCTGGGTGATGCCCTTCGTGATCGCACCCGCCAGGTATACCTGGCCCACCGGCGCCTGGACGCCGCCGCCGATGGCGACGACCTGCGCCAGCGGGTGGAGAAGGCCGTGGACCGCACCGGCGCCGACGGTGTCCTGGTGGTGTCCTTCCTCAAGGCGGAGGTACGCGCCGACTATGTGCCGCCGCGCCTGCAGGGCTTTGGCCCGTCCCTGGGCGCCGGCTACGACACCGTCTACGCCCCGGGCTACTACGTGGAAAATCGCGATTACTACCTGCAGAGCTCCCTCTATCAGGTGGGCCGCGACAGCCCGGTGTGGCAGGCCCAGTCCCGGGTGATCAACCCCACCAGCCTGCATAACGCCGTGCGTGGCTACGCCGGCGATCTGGCCAAGCGCCTGGACGAGGACGGCGCGCTGGCCCGTTAAACTCTGACCCATCGCGGCTGAAGCCGCTCCTACCGCGCACCTTGTAGGAGTGGCTTCAGCCGCGATCCGGCCGTGCGGATTTCCGCCTTAGCCGCGATCACGCCGCCGCCAGACCAGCGCCATCAGCACCCCCCGACTGGCCATCCAGGCATTCATGGCCAGCCACAGCCCGTGATTCCCCCAGCCGGTGGTAAGCCACCACACCGGAAAGAACAGCGCCGTGGCCACCATCATGGTGTTGCGCATGGCCCGGGCCCGGGTGGCGCCCACGAACACCCCGTCCAGCCAGAAGCCGGCGCTGGCGGTGACCGGCAGCAGCAGCATCCAGGGCAGGTAGGTGGTGGCGGTCTCGCGCACCGCCGGCAGGTCCGTGAGCAGGTGGATCAGCGGCGCCCCGCCCAGGGCGAACACCGCCAGGGCCAGGCCGGCGACCAGCACGGTCCAGCGTCCGGTGGCCTTCACCGCCGCGTCCAGGGCCCGCCGGTCGCCACGCCCGGTGGCGTCGCCCACCAGCGCTTCGGCGGCGTTGGCGAAGCCGTCCAGGGTGTTGCTGAGCAGTAGAAGGAAGGTGATCAGCACCGCGTTGGCCGCCAGGATGGTGTCCCCCAGCCGCGCCCCCTGGGCGGTGAAAAAGAAAAACACGCTGAGCAGCGCCAGGCTGCGCAGGAAGATATCCCGGTTCACCGCCAGCAGGCGCAGCATCGGCGCCAGCCGCCGCAGGGCGCCGGCGGGCAGGGTCCGCCAGGCATCGCCGAAGATCTCCCGGCGCAACCAGAACAGCCCGCCGGCCAGGCCCAGGTATTCGGACAGGGCGCTGGCGGTGGCCACGCCGCGCACGTCGAAATGCCACACCTGCACCAGCAGGAAATCCAGCAGGGCGTTGCTGGAATGCATCACCACCGTCATCTTCAGCGGCACGCTGGTGCGGTGCAGGCCGATGGCGAAACCGATCAACGCGAAATTGCCCAGCGCCGCCGGCGCCCCCAGGATGCGGATGCCGATGTAATCCCGGGCCAGATCCTGGACCTCCGCGCTGCCGCCCAGCAGCCACAGCCCCAACTCCCGCAGCACCGGCTGCAGCACGATCAGCAGGCCGCCCAGCACCGTGGACAGCAGCAGCGCCCGCAACAGCACCACCAGGGTCGCCTCGCCGGCGCCGCGTGCCTGGGAGGTGAAGCCGGTGGTCCCCATGCGCAGGAAGTTGAACGAGAAATACAGGAACATGAAGAAGTTGGCGCCCAGCGCCACCGCCGCCAGATACACCGGCGAATCCAGGTGGCCAACCACGGCGGTGTCCACCAGCCCCAGCAACGGCGCGGTGATGTTGGACAGCAACAACGGCCAGGCCAGCGCCCAGATGCGACGATCGAGACCGGGTTCGGAGGGCGTGCTCATGGCGGCCTGATCAGGACGTGGGTTTGCGCAGCAGGGTGAGGCCGAACAGCACCGCCGCGGCCACCACGATGGACGGGCCCACCGGCGTGTCCGCGTGCCAGCTCAGCGTCAAACCCAGGGTCACCGCCACCAGGCCGATCAGGCTGGCGAAGCCGGCCATTTGCTCCGGGGTGCGCGCCAGCCGCCGGGCGCCGGCGGCTGGCATCACCAGCAGGGAGGTGATCAGCAGCACGCCCACGGTGCGGATCGCGCCGGTGATCAGCAGCGCCAGCAGCAGCATCAGCAGCAGGCGGGTGGCCGGCACCGCCACGCCTTCCACCCGGGCCAGGTCCTCGTTGACGGTGATGCTCAGCAGGGAGCGCCAGCGCCAGGCCAGCAAGGCGAGGATTGTCGCCGCGCCGGCCCACAGGATCAGCACGTCCCGCCAGGACACCGCCAGCAGATCGCCGAACAGGTAGGCGAACAGGTCCACCTGCACGCTGTCCTGCAGGCTCAGGGCGATGATGCCCAAAGCCAGGGTGATGTGGGCGACGATGCCCAGCAGGGTGTCGTCGGCGATCTGTCGCTGGCGCTGCAGGCCCACCAGGGCTACCGCCACCACCAGGCAGGCGGCGATCACCGCCAGGTAGAGATTGACCTGCAAGGCCAGGGCCAGGGCGGCGCCGAGCAGGGCGCTGTTGGCCATGGTGTCGCCGAAGAACGCCATCCGCCGCCACACCACGAAGGCGCCCATGGGGCCGGCCACCAGGGCCACGGCCAGGCCGGCCAGCAGCGCCGGGGCGAGCAATTCAATCATGGGAATGCCCTCCGTGGTGGTGGGCGCCATGATCGTGCTCGCCGCCATGCACGTCGCCGCTGAGATCGTGGTCGTGGTCATGGTGGTGGGTGTACAGGGCCAGGTTGGTCATGCCGGCGGTGCCGAACAGACGCTGGTAGGCCGGGTCCCGGCTCACCGCCTCCGGCGTGCCCGAGCAGCACACATGGTGGTGTAGGCAGACCACCTCGTCGGTGCGCGCCATCACCAGGTGCAGGTCGTGGGAAATCAGCAGGATGCCGCAGCCGGTCTCGTCGCGAACCTGGCCGAGCAGGCCGTAGAGCGCGTCCTGGCCGGCCACGTCCACGCCCTGGGCGGGCTCGTCCAGCACCAGCAGGTCCGGCTTGCGCAGCAGCGCCCGGGCCAGCAGCACGCGCTGCATTTCGCCGCCGGACAGCTGGCGCACGGCGCGACGCCGCAGGTGCGCCACGCCGGTGCGCTGCAGAGCGTCGCGGCGGGCCCGGGTGCGGCCCGGCGCCGCCAGCCACAGGAAGCGGTCCACGGTGAGCGGCAGGCTCTCGTCCACGCGCAGATGCTGGGGCATGTAGCCCAGGGTCAGCCCGGGCCGGCGCGTCACCCGGCCACGGTCGGGCCGGGCCAGGCCCAGCACCAGCCGCGCCAGGGTGCTCTTGCCGGCGCCGTTGGGGCCGATCAGGGTGGTGATCCGCCCCGGCGCCAGGGTCAGCGACACGTTTTCCAGCACCGCCTGGCCGCCCAGGGTGAGGGCGGCGTCTTCCACGGTGACCAGTGGTTGGGTCATAACAACGAAGTTCCGGCCAGGCCAAAGAGGTAATGATATACTATTTCATTCGTCAAACGCCCGCCGGTGGCGGCCGGCATTCTGGATGTGTTCATGCGTTACCCGATTCTCGCCCTGCTGCTGATTCTCAGCGCCCCCCTGTCCGCCCGCACCCTGGTGGCCAGCGTCGAGCCCCTGGCCATGGCCCTGCGCGATCTGTACGGCGACAGCGCCAAGGTGGAAACCCTGCTGACCCCCAACCAAAGCCCCCACAACCCGATGCTCTCGCCGCGCCAGATGCTGCGGCTGCGCCAGGCGGACCTGGTGGTCTGGCTGGGCGCCGAAGCGGAGCCGGCGGTGGCCGACCTGATGGCGCGCCGTGACGGCCCGTCGCTGGCGTTGCTGTCGCTGCCGGAGGTGACCCGCCGGCAGGGCGGCCACGACCACGGCAATGATGACCATGGGCACGACCACGACCACCATGACCACCAAGGCCGGTTGGACCCGCACCTGTGGCTGGACCCGGCCAATGTGGCGGCGCTGGCCCGGGGGCTCGCCGAGCGCGACGCCGGCGGTCTCCCGGAAGGGCAGCCGGCGGCGTTCCTGGCGGCCCTGGAGCGCGCCACCGACGCCGCGCGGGCGCGTCTGGCACCGCTCTCGGAGCGGCCCTGGCTGAGCTTCCATAATCCCTGGGGCTATTTCCAGCAGCGCCTGGGGCTGCGCGAACCGGTCACCGTCAGCGAGCAGCTCGGCGCCGGCCCCGGTAGCCGCCGGTTCGTGGCCCTGGCGGAACGGGTGGAGCGCGAGTCGGTGCGTTGCGCCGTCGCCGAGCCGGAAGCCCAGCGCGCGCTGCTGGCCCGGCTGTGCCCGGACTGCCGGCGGGTGGACCTGGACCCGCTCGGCCGCGACCATCCCGGCGGTGGCTACGGCGCCTGGCTGGACCAGGTCATCGCCGCCGGTTTCCAGCGCTGTCTGGCGCCCTGAACCGGGCCGCCGCGCCCTTCGGCCAACCCCGCCCATTGAGCCGGCGGCCGAAACCGTTATCCTGAACCGTTTCTCGGGTTGAGGTGAGTACATGGGGCAGCGGCAGGGAGAGACCGGACGTCTCGCCATCACGTGCTGGGATTACGCCTGGCCCCTGGGCCCGGCGTACGGCGCGGTGCCGGGCGCCGTGGAAGCGCGCCTGGACGAGGCCGTGGCACGGGGCTTCAACGCCGTGCGGCTGGACCCCTACCCCCATCTGCTGGCCACCCCGGCCAACAGCGTGCACCTGGACCACTGCGAGATCCTGGCCGAGCCGGACCGGCGCCGTGGCCTGTCCGGCGGCGCCGTCACCGTGCCCATCCGCAAGGCCTTCCAGCGCCTGCTCAACGCCGCCGCCGAGCGTGACCTCAAGCTGTGGCTGAGCGGCTTCTTCCTGCCCGACAGCCGCGCCCGGCGCTCCTTCGTGCGCCGCCCCGGCGACTTCGTCGACGTCTGGGTGGAAACCCTGGAGCTGATTCGCCGCTGGGGCCATCTGGACACCGTGGTGGCGGTGGACTTCTGCCACCACTTTCCCTTCCCGCCCTGGAGCCACGGCCCGATCCGGCGTTTGTTCGGCCAATCCGCCCACCGGCCCCTGCCGGAGCGCTGGAGCCGGGAGCAGGAAGCGGAGGTGGAGCGTTATCTGCTGGAAGTGCCCCGCGCCCTGCGCGCCCACTTCCCGGACATCCACTTCGGGCTCAGCGCCGCCGCCGCCGACAGCGAGCGCCTGCGGCAACTGGACACCAGCGAGCTGGATTTTCTCGATCTGGGGCTGTGGCTGGATGACGACCCGCGCTTCCGCCTGGCCACCGGCGCCGATTTGCCGGTGCCCGGCGTGCTCGGCCGGCGCCTGACCGGGCCGCTGCGCGGCGCCCTGCTGGACGCCACCGGCGACCACTGGCGCGGCCGCCTCCGGGAGCAGCTCAACCGGCGGCTGGCGTTCGCCCGGGTGCGGCGGCTGCAGCCGGTGCTGGGTGAAGGCTGGCTGACCCCGGTCGGTACCCCGGGGCGCCTGCCCCGGCGCTGGGCCCGTTTCACCGAAACCGTGGTGGGCCAGGCGGTGGCCGACGGGGTCGGCGCCCTCACGCCCACCAGCCTGGCCGCGCCGCACAACGACTGGCTGTGGCGGGAGGCGGACTGGCTCGCCCACCTCAATCATCTGATCCTCACCGGCCCGGGCCGCTAGCGGCCCGGTTCTACAGTTCGCCGAGCGCGTCGAAGCGGTAGCCGAAGATGCGGGCGAACTCCGCCGGATCCTTGCTGCCCTGGCCCTGGGCGTCGCCGGACACCGGCCCGATCAAACGCGACAGCCAGAAACGCAGGGCCGCCACCGCCATGGCCAGGTTCAGCACCGCCGTGTCCCAGTCGCCGCCGGCGTCCCGGTAGCCGGCCAGCAGCGCCGCCTCCCGGCGCGGCACCGGGCGGCCCTCGGCGGCCACCGCCCAGTCGTTGAGGGCCACCGCCAGATCGTACTCCGGCCGTTCCAGGCAGGCATTGTAGAAATCCAGCACCCCGGTGAGGCGCCCCTGGCGGTCGAACAGGGCGTTGTCGCGGAACAGATCGGCGTGGATCAGGGTGTCGCCCGGCTCGATGTCCCGCCAATGGGCCAGCACCTGCTCCGCGTGGCGCCGGTCGCCGTCGCCCAGCCGGCACAGGTGGCGGGCGAAATCCGCCAGCCGCTCGCGCTCGTCGGGCAGCGCCCGGGCCGGCTCGGCGGGCTGGCGGTGCAGATCGGCGAGCAGGGCGCCCACCTGGCGGCAGTGCTCCGCCTCCGGCTGGAAACAGTGCGCCCCGGGCAGGCGCGGCACCAGCACCGCCGGCTTGTCCGCCACCCGGCGCAGCACCGCGCCGGCGCGGTCCGTCAGGGGCGCGGGCACCGGCAGGCCGCCTTCCGACAGGGCGGTGAGCAGATCCAGATAGGGGGTCAGGGTGTCCGCGTCGAAGCGTTCGAACACGGTGAGCACCACCGGCCGGGCGCGGTCCAGGCCGTCCCGGGCATCAATCAGCCAGGTGCTGTTCTCGATGCCGTGGCGGGCCGCCTCGGCGGTTTCCAGGCGCAAATCATAGGCGGCCAGCAGCGACGCCAGCTCGCCCTTGTCGAGACGGGTATAAACGGACATCAATCCATCCTGGAGAGAAAAAAGGCCGGGGATGACCGGGCCCAGTACCTCCGGCGATGGTATAACCCCGGACATCCCGTGAACAGGCCCGTTTTCAAGGAGCATCATGTCCCTGCAAGAGAAGATCGAACGCACCTCGGTGCGCGCAATGATGGCCCTGCCCGCCGCCGTCGCCGGCCGTCTCGCCGGCCTGGTGGAGCAGGTCGACCGGTCCACCCTGGATCCGCGCCTGCGTCTGCTGCTGGCCCTCGGCGACGGCCGCAAGGGCTTCCATGAACTGCCGCTGCCCAAGGGGCGTGCCCTGTACGGCCAGTTGATCCGCATGCTGGACGTGCCCGAGGAAGCGGTGGCCGAGGTGCGCGACATCCAGGTGCCGGTGGAGGGCGACGCCATCCTGGTGCGCCTGTACCGGCCCAAGGACCGGGTGGGCCCGGCGCCGGCGGACGGTCCGCCGGCGATCCTGTTCTGCCACGGCGGCGGCTTCACCATCGGCAGCGCCCGGGAATACGACCGCCTGTGCCGCCACATCGCCAACGCCACCGGCGCCGTGGTGCTCAACGTGGATTATCGCCTGGCCCCGGAACACCCGGCGCCCACCGCCGCCGACGACGCCGTGGGCGCCTGGCGCTGGCTCACCGAGCAGGCCCGGGACCTGGGCATCGACCCGGACCGGATGGCGGTGATGGGCGACAGCGCCGGCGGCTGCCTGAGCCTGGTGATCGCCCAGCAGGCGGCGCTCGCCGGCCTGCCGCTGCCCAAGCTGGTGGTGGCGGTCTACCCCAAGGCCGACGGCGCCACCGACATGCCCTCCGCCGCGCAGCTGGGCGGCGGCCAGGGCGGCCTGGACAAGGACATGATCCAGTGGTTTCACGGCCACTACATCCAGGACGAAAGCCTGCTGGCGGATTACCGCGTCTCGCCGCTGCGCAACCCGGACCTGGCCGGCCAGCCCGCCACCCTGATGATCACCGCCACGGACCCCCTGCGCGATGAGGGCCTGGCCTACGGCGACCGCCTCAAGCAGGCCGGCGTGTCCGTGCTCAACCTGGACTATCCGGAGCTGGTGCACGGCTTCATCACCATGGGCGGCGCCCTGCCGGCGGCGCGCAAGGCGGTGGCCGAGATCCTGGCCCACGCCCGCGAACGACTGTAGGAGCGGCTTCAGCCGCGATTGGCCCGGCAATCTTCCCAGGGCCGAATCGCGGCTGAAGCCGCTCCTACGATATCCGCACCCCGACCCTGACCCGGGGCCTTGGCGGCGCTACACTGTGGCTTTCCGAATTTGCCCGACCAAGGACCCCCATGGCCGACCCCAAACCGATCATTCTCGTCGACGGTTCTTCCTACCTGTACCGCGCCTTCCACGCCTTGCCGCCGCTGACCACCTCCGGCGGCAAGCCCACCGGCGCGGTGCGCGGCGTGGCCGCCATGCTGCGCAAGATGATCAAGGACTATGACCCGGAATACATGGCGGTGGTGTTCGACGCCAAGGGCAAGACCTTCCGCGATGAGCTGTTCGAGCAGTACAAGGCCAACCGGCCGCCGATGCCCGACGAGCTGCGCGAACAGGTACGGCCGCTGCACGACCTGATCCGCGCCATGGGCCTGCCGCTGATCATCGAGGAAGGCGTGGAAGCGGACGACGTGATCGGCACCTTCGCCCGCCAGTTCAGCGCCGAGCAAAAAGCCGTGCTGATCTCCACCGGCGACAAGGATATGGCCCAGCTGGTCAACGACCACGTCACCCTGATCAACACCATGAACGACGCCCTCTACGACATCGAGGGCGTGAAGAAGAAGTTCGGCATCGGCCCGGAGCTGATCATCGACTTCCTGGCGCTGATGGGCGACAAGGTGGACAACATTCCCGGCGTGCCCGGCGTCGGCGAGAAAACCGCCCTGGCCCTGCTCACCGGCCTGGGCTCGCTGCAAAACATCTACGACAACCTGGACAAGGTGGCGGAGCTGGAATTTCGCGGCGCCAAGAGCATGGGCAAGAAGCTCGAGGAACATCGCGAGCAGGCGTTCCTGTCCTATGAGCTGGCCACCATCAAGGTGGACTGCGAGCTCCACGAAGGGCTGGACGAGCTCAAGCTGCAAAGCCCGGACAGCGAGCAGCTGGCCCGTTATTACCGGGACCTGGAATTCAAGGGCTGGCTGTCCGAACTGCTGGAAGGCCAGGACCCGGCCGCCGGCGGTGAAGCCGCCGAGGTGGCCCTGGAGGAGGAAGCCGGCATCGACCGGAGCGGCTATGAGACCGTGCTCACCGAGGACGCTCTGGACGCCTGGCTGGACAAGCTCAAGCAGGCGGCGTTGTTCGCCTTCGACACCGAAACCACCAGCCTTAACTACATGGACGCCGCCCTGGTGGGCGTCAGCGTGGCCACCGCCGCCGGCGAGGCGGCCTACATTCCGTTCGGCCACGACTACGCTGGCGCCCCGGAGCAGCTCGACGAACGCACCGTGCTCGACAAGCTCAAGCCGCTGCTGGAAGACGACGCGCTCAAGAAGGTGGGCCAGAACCTCAAGTACGACATGAGCGTGTTGGCCAACGCCGGCATCACTCTGCGCGGCGTGCGGTTCGACACCATGCTGGAATCCTATGTGCTCGACTCCGTGGCCACCCGCCACGACATGGATTCCCTGGCCTTGAAATACCTGGGCCACAAGACCGTGGGGTTCGAGGAAATCGCCGGCAAGGGCGCCAAGCAGCTTACCTTCAACCAGGTGGGTCTGGAGGAAGCCGGCGAATACGCCGCCGAGGACGCCGACGTCACCCTGCGCCTGCACCAGACCCTGTGGCCGCGCCTGGAAGAGATCGGCGGCCTGAAAAGCGTGTTCGAGGACATCGAGATGCCACTGCTGCCGGTGCTCAGCCGCATCGAACGCAACGGCACCTACGTGGACGCCGACATGCTGCGCAAGCAAAGCCAGTCCCTGGCCAAGCGCATGATGGCACTGCAGGAACAGGCCTACGAAGTCGCCGGCCAGGAATTCAACCTGGGCTCGCCCAAGCAGCTCGGTGAAATCCTCTACGAAAAACTGGAAATCCCGGTGATCAAGAAGACGCCCAAGGGCGCCCCCTCCACCGCCGAGGCGGTGCTCCAGGAACTGGCCATGGATGGCCACGAGCTGCCCGAAGTGATCATGCAGTACCGCGGCGTTTCCAAACTCAAGAACACCTACACCGACAAACTGCCGGAACTGATCAACCGCCGCACCGGCCGCGTGCACACCTCCTACCACCAGGCGGTGGCGGCCACCGGCCGGCTTTCTTCCAGCGACCCCAACCTGCAGAACATTCCGGTGCGCAGCGAGGAAGGCCGCAAGATCCGGCTCGCCTTTTCCGCGCCCCCTTCCGATAAAACAGGGCGCCGCAAGATCGTCGCCTGCGACTACTCGCAGATCGAACTGCGCATCATGGCCCACCTGTCCGGCGACAAGGGCCTGCTCGACGCCTTCGAACACAACCTGGATATTCACCGCGCCACCGCCGCTGAAGTCTGGGGCAAGACCCTCGACGACGTCAGCGACAATGAGCGGCGCAACGCCAAGGCCATCAACTTCGGCCTGATCTACGGCATGAGCGCCTTCGGCCTGGCCCGCCAGCTCGGCATCCCGCGCGGCGAAGCCCAGGAATACATCGACCGCTACTTCGAAAAATACCCCGGCGTGAAACGCTACATGGAAAACACCCGCGCCGACGCCGCCGAGAACGGCTACGTGGAAACCCTGTTCGGCCGCCGCCTCTACCTGCCGGAAATCAACAGCCGCAACGGCCAGCGCCGCCAGGCCGCCGAGCGCACCGCCATCAACGCGCCCATGCAAGGCTCCGCCGCCGACATCATCAAACGCGCCATGGTCCAGGTGGACAGCTGGCTCACCGACAGCGACTTCGACGCCCTGATGATCATGCAGGTGCACGATGAGCTGGTGTTCGAGGTGGCGGAAAGCCAGGTGGACGCCCTGGTCAAGGAAGTGAAGCAACGCATGGAAGCGGCCGCCGATCTCAAGGTGCCGCTGATCGTCGACGCCGGCATCGGCGACAATTGGGAAGAGGCGCACTGACCATGGCCCTGCAATCCGGCGCGCCATCCGCGCGCACCCTGAACCTGCTCTGGTTCGTGACCCTGTCCGCGCCTTTGTTGATCGGCGGGGCGCTGTGGTACCTAGTGCGGTTCGCCGATTATCAGTCCGCCGGCGAACTGGTGCCCCAGGAGATGCTCTGGCAACTGGCCCTGGGCGCCATGGCGCTGAGCCTGCTGGTGGCCCGGCCGCTGCGCAATTTCATCATGAGCCCGGAGGCGGTGGCCCGCCGGCCGCTCGCCGGCCGCAAGGCGGACACCGCCCCCTCCGCCGTGGCCGCCGCCAAGGTGCACACCAGCATGTTCGTGTTGCTGGGCATGCTGGACGCGGTGGCGTTCATCATCGTGGCGTTCAGTTTTCTCCACGCCGACGCCGCGCTCGCCCTGCTCAATGGCGTCTATGCCCTGGTGCTGGCGGTGATCGCCAAACCGGATTTCGTCACCCTGACCCGCGACACCGAACGGGCCCTGCGCCAAGGGACCCCCTGACTCACCTGGAGACCCCATGGAATCAGCGTTCTGGAAAGAGAAATGGCACAAGCAGGAACTGGGCTTTCACCTGCCGTTCGTGAACCCGGTGCTCAAGCGCAACCTGCCGGCCTTTGACCTGGCGGCGGGGGCCCGGGTGTTCGTGCCGTTGTGCGGCAAGACCCTGGACATGGGCTGGCTGCTGGCCCAGGGCCACCCGGTGGTGGGCGCCGAGCTCAGCGAGCTGGCGGTGCGGCAGCTGTTCGAGGAACTGGAGGTGACGCCGGAGGTGGACGACTGGGCCGGCGGCCAGCGCTGGCGCCACGGCGAGCTCACCGTGTTCCAGGGCGACCTGTTCCAGCTCACCGCCGAGCAACTGGGCCCGGTGGACCTGGTCTACGACCGTGCCGCCCTGGTGGCCCTGCCCGAGGCCATGCGTGCTCGCTATGCGCCGCATTTGCGCACCCTCACCGACGCGGCGCCGCAACTGCTGATCGCCTTCGAATACGACCCGGCGGAAATGGACGGCCCGCCGTTCCCGGTGTTCGCCGAGGAAGTGCGCCGCCTTTATCAGGACCACTACGCCCTGCGGGAGCTGTCCCGCCAGGACGTCATCGAGAACCAGGACCGCTTCAAGGAAGCCGGGGTCACCTCTTTCGTGCAGGTGGCCTGGAAGCTGAATCCGGCGGCCGGTTGAGACGCTCTTTTACGTCCATCACCTTGTGATCCCGGTTCGGGATGGCACCCTTTTCCCGTGATGTGGACGCCGGCCCAGGGCCGGCCAGGAAAAGGAGAGAGCCATGCTGAATGTGAGCGGCGAGACGGTCTGCCGGCTGGTGGAGCTGGCCCAGGCGTTTCAGTCCCAGGAGGCGATCACCCTGCCCAATGACGGCAGCAATCCCATTGACGAGCCCGGCGACGCGCCGGCCCCGGCGGCGGGGGTGGACGATCCGTCCCGGGCGGAGTTCCGCACCATCGTGGCGGATCTGGAGCCGGATCAGCAGACCGAGGTGGTGGCGCTGATGTGGCTGGGCCGGGGCGATTTCCAGGAGGACGATTGGCAGGGCGCGTTGCGCCTGGCCCGGGACGAGTGGACGCCGGAGACGGCGGATTATCTGCTTGGCCATCCGCTGTTGTCCGAATACCTGGTGGAGGGGCTGGCCGCGTTCGGCTTGTCCTGCGACCTCTAAATCACGTCCACCACCCGGCTGGCTTTGCGGTAACGCACCCGCCAGCCGGACCAGGCGGGCAGCTCCCAGCGGCGCGGGGCGGCCTTGCGGCTGCCACTCCGGTATTCCAGCTCCACCCGCCGCCGGGCGATCTGGTAATGCACCCGCATTTTCAGGTCGCTGAGCGCCACGAAGCGCGGGTATTTCTCGTCGAAACGTTGCCGTTCCCAGTCCGGGATGCCCGGGAAGCGCAGGTCCCGCGGTTCCAGCAGGGCGCGGTCGTCCAGGTTTTCCACGCCCAGTTCCCCCAGACGCCGTGCCAGCCAGGGCGCCGCCTCCGGGGCGTCCCCCTGATCGTGGCCCAGGGCCAGGTACAGCCGCCAGGCGTCCAGGTCGTCCATCAGCCGTTCGCCGGCCGGGGCCAGGCAGTCGCCGTCCAGGATCAGGCGGGCCAGCACCTGGCGAGCGGCGGCGCCCTCCGGGCGGGCGGTGTCGGTGTGGACGCGCCGGCCGGCGTAGTACCAGTGGCGGGTCACCACCGGCTCGCCATCGTGCCACTCCACGCCGCCGGTTTCCGGCTCCGCCAGGCCCTGCTCCACCAGCGCCTGAACGGGCACCGGCGCCAGGCAGGTGGCCAGGGTCAGGGTCTGGCGGGTGCCTTTGCCGGGCAGGCTGTGACTGTCCAGCACCAGGGCCGCTTGCGCTTCCTCGGGGAACCGTGAATCCTCGCCCACGCGGACTTCCTCGCCGCCGTTGCCCATGGCGTCCCGGCGGCGTTCTTTCTCCCGGCGCAGAAACGCCGCCCGGGGATTGGCGGCCAGGGCGGCGGCCAAAATCGCCGGCACCTCCTCGTCCAGGCTGGCCGGCAGGCCGGGCAGCTTGAGCAGGGCGCGCATTTGGGTGGCCAGCTGGCGCGCTTCGTCCCGGGCCGCCCGGTTCGGTTTGAGGCTCTCCGGCGGCGTCTGGCGCACCGCCCGCACCAGGGTGGTGGCGTCGCAGGGGCGCGGCTCCCAGTCCGCCAGGGCGCGGCGGCCATCCTCGTCCCGGGGCAGGGTGAGCGGCCGCCGGCGGGCACTCAGGGCGGCGGCCAGGTCCACCATGAAGCCCTGGGCGGTGGCGTCCGCCATGGCCACGATCAGGTGCGCGAAGAAGGTGTCCACCGGCAGGGCGAACAGGGCGTGGCCGCGCTCGGTGGCGCGGCCATCGGCGTCCAGGGCGCCCAGGGCGTTAAGCTGCCGCTCGGCCCGGTCCAGGGTGTGCGCCGGCAGCGGATCGGGGAAATCCAGCACTCCCGCGCGCCGGCCGGCGCAGGCCGCCGCCAGCACCAGCTCGCCCAGCTCCTCGCGCTGAATCTCCGGTGGCGTGCGCGCCTCCAGGGGCGCGTTCTCGCCCCACAGGCGGATCACCCGGCCCGGCGCGGTGCGGCCCGCCCGGCCCCGGCGCTGGTCGGCGCTGGCCTGGGAAATCGGCGTCAGGGACAGCACGGTGCGGCCGTTGCGCTGGTGGGTGCGGCGCTCCAGGCCGGCGTCCACCACCAGGGTGACGCCGGGAATGGTGAGGGAGGTTTCCGCCACATTGGTGGCCAGGATCACCCGGCGCCGGGGTCCCGGGGTGAGGGCGCGCCGTTGCGCCTCGCCGGTGACGCCGGCGTGCAGGGGCAGCACCTCCGCGTCCAGGCTGGCCAGGGCGGTGGCGGCCTGCTGAATCTCCCGGCGGCCGGGCAGGAACACCAGCACGTCGCCGTCGTCATCGTCGGCGAGCCCGGCGCGCACCGCCTCGCGCACCCGGGGCGGCAGGTCCCGGGCATCCGGCATTTGGCGGTCGTTGTCGGCATGGTGGCGGACGTTCACCGGGTAGCCGCGCCCTTCGGAATGCAGCGCCTCGGCGTCCAGGTAGCGGGCCAGACGCGGGCCATCCAGGGTGGCGGAAGTGACCACCAGCCGGTGGCCGCGGTCCTGTTTCAGCAAGGCGAGCAGCAGGTCCGTGTCCCAACGCCGCTCGTGGAATTCGTCCAGCATCACCGTGGTGAAGCGTTTCAACCGCCCTTCCCGGTACCAGCGCAGGGCAATGCCCGGCGTCACGAACACCAGAGGCGTCTGGTCCGTGCAGGCGGTGTCGAAGCGCACCGCGTAGCCCACGTCATCGCCCGCGGCCTGGCCGCGCTGGCCGGCCAGGAAGCCCGCCAGGGCAGTGCAGGCCACGCGCCGGGGTTCCACCACCAGCACCGGCCCGCGCGCCAGGGCCCACACCGGCAGGCGGGTGGACTTGCCGGAGCCAGTGGCGGCGGACACCACCACCGGGCCCTGGTCCAGGGCGCCGAGGAAGTGTTCCTTGAGCGGGTCGATGGGCAGGGCGTCGGCGTGGTTCATGGGCTCCAGGGGGCGATCCGTCATGCGCGGCAATGGTAACGGGCGCCGCCGGCGCCGGCCAACGGGGGGCTGTTGAACGCCCGGTGACACATCCTGTTAATGAACAGTATTTAGTAAAAAGCGTTTTCTCCTGTATCAATTGAACGGCGTTTAATAAACATAGGAGAACGTCATGGTTTCCTTTACCTCTTGGGCGCGGCGTCTGGCGGGCGGCCTGACGCTGCTGCTGGTTGCCGCTTCCGCCCAGGCGGCGGGCCTGATGACCCCCACGGAAGGCGGCGTGCCGCCCCTGGAACTGCGCGAGCAGCACGTCACCGTGGACGTGGAGGACGGCTACGCCATCACCGAGGTGGAGCAGGTGTTCCACAACCCCCACGACCGGGACCTGGAGGCGCATTACCGCTTCCCGGTGCCGGAAAAAGGCACGGTGGCGGAGTTCACCGTGTGGATCGACGGCAAACCGGTGGTGGGCGAGGTACTGCCCCGGGAAAAGGCCCGCCAGGTGTATGAACAGGAAAAAGCCGCCGGCCGGGAAGCCGGGCTCACCGAGAAGGACCAGTACAAGGCGTTCGACGTGCGGGTGAGCCCGGTGCGTGGCGGCGGCGACACCCGGGTGCGGCTGGTCTACATGCAGCCCGCCGGCGTCGACACCGGCGTGGGCCGCTACGTCTATCCCCTGGAAGAGGGCGGCGTGGACCAGCGGCAGCTGGATTTCTGGACCGCCAACGAACGGGTGGAGGAGCACTTCACCTTCACCCTTAACCTGCGTGCCGGCTACCCGGTGGCGGCGGTACGGGTGCCGGACCAGCCCGGCGCCGCCGTCACCCAACAAGGTCCGCGCCAATGGCGGGTAACCCTGGACAACCGGCCCGCCGCGCCGGGGACCGGCGAGCCGGCCACCGGGGAGGGCCTGGAGCCTGGCCCCGAGCGGAAGGCCGCCGTGGCCGGCGACGGCAAGCCGGCGTTCCGGCTGGATCGGGACATCGTGGTCTACTGGCGCCATCCGGAGGACCTGCCCGGCACCGTGGATCTGGTGGCCTACAAGCCGCCGGGCTCCGACCGGGGCACCTTCATGATGAGCCTCACTCCCGGCGATGACCTGCCCCCGGTCAGCGGCGGCCGCGACTGGGTGTTCGTGCTCGACGTGTCCGGTTCCATGGCCGGCAAGCTGGCCACCCTGGCGGATGGCGTGGGCAAGGCCCTGGGCCGGCTCCAGCCGGAGGACCGCTTCCGCATCGTGCTGTTCAACGACGGTGTCCGCGAGCTCACCGACGGTTTCGTGGCGGTGACGCCGGCGGCGGTGAACGACCACGTGACCCGGGTCGCCGGCTTGCGGTCTTCCGGCGGCACCAACCTGTATGACGGCCTGAAAAGCGGCTTGAAAACCCTGGACGATGACCGCCCCACTGGCATCGTTCTGGTCACCGACGGCGTCGCCAACGTGGGCGTCACCGCGCAAAAGCGGTTCCTGGAACTGCTCGATAAGCGTGACGTTCGTCTGTTCACCTTCATCATGGGCAACAGCGCCAACCGCCCGCTGCTCACCGCGCTCACCGACGCCAGCAACGGCTTCGCCCTGAGCGTTTCCAACAGCGACGACATCGTTGGCCGGCTGATGCAGGCCACCGGCAAGCTCACCCACCAGGCCATGAACGACGTGCGCCTGGACATCGAGGGCGTGAAAACCGCCGACCGCACGCCGGCGCGCATCGGCTCCGTATACCGTGGCGAGCGCATCGTGCTGATGGGGCATTACTGGGGCGACGGCCCCGCGGACGTGACCCTGAGCGCCCGGGTAGGCGGCCAGGAGCGGCAATACCGCAGCCGCTTCACCTTCCCGGAAGAGGGCGGCGACAACCCGGAACTGGAACGGCTGTGGGCCTACGCCACCATCCAGGATCTGGCCCGGGAGCGGGATAACTTCGGCGCCGACGCCGACCTGGAGGACGCCATCACCGACCTGGCCCTGGAGTACGGCCTGGTCACCGATTACACCTCCATGGTGGTGCTGCGCGATGAGGTGTTCGAGGAATACGGCATCGAGCGCCGCAACGCCGACCGCCGTGATCTGGAGCGGCTCGCCAAGGCCCGCCGCGAAGCCAGCGCGCCGGCCTCCAACCGGGCCGACCAGAGCCAGCCCATGTTCCAGCAACCGCGCGCTTCCATGGGCGGCGGCGGCGGTGGCAGCGGCGGCGCCGCCGGCCCCTGGTCCTGGCTGCCGTTCCTGGTCATGGCCGTGGCCGGCCTGCTGCGCCGCCGCCGCTAGGCCAGCCCGTCCAGAAAATTACCGATCGGGAAAATTTTCGCCTGCGGGACATGCAATCAGCGAAATAATCCCGGTCGGTATGTTTTTTTACCAGGGCAGCACCGAGCCGTCGGAGTGCCAGAAGGTGCCGGTGTTGTCCAGGTTCAGCTCGTCCATGCGCTGTACCAGCCGGTGGGCGGCCTGCTCCGGGGTGATGTGGCCGGTGTGGCCGGTCATGTCGGTTTTCACATAGCCCGGGTGCAGGATCGCCACGGCCACGCCCCGGTCCTTGAGGTCCACGGCCAGGGATTTGCCGGCGGCGTTGAGGCCGGCCTTGCTGATCCGGTAGCCGTACTTGCGGCCGGAGTCGTTGTCCTCGATGGACCCCATGCGGGAGGTCATCAGGCCGACCCGGGCGCCGTCGCTCAGGTTGTCGAGCAGCGCGTGGGTGACGCGCAGCGGCCCCAGGGTGTTCACTTCGAACTGCTTCTCGATGGTGTCGAAGTTCATGTTCTCCAGGGTTTCGCTCTCCATGATCCCGGCGTTGTTGTAGAGCACGTCCACTTCCGTGTCGCCGAGCTCTTCCTTGAGCGCGGCCACGTCCTCCGCCTTGCTGACGTTATAGCCTTCCAGGACGCGGATGCCGAGATCGTGGAGGTCTTCCTTGCCCTTCTTTTCCGCCGGGCCGCGGCATACGGCGATAACGTGGTTGCCACGCGCCTTCCACAGGCGCGCCATGTCGTAGCCGATGCCGCGATTGGCGCCGGTGATCACGATGGTCTGGCTCATGGCCTGTACTCCCTTGCCTTTGCAATGAATGTTTGCCGCTGCAATGAATGCGTGGGTGTCAGCCTGGGGCCGGTTGGCCGCCGCTTCAAACCGATGGCGGCAAAGGCAACACTCTTTTACGTTGCCGGCGGTGCCCGGGTGCCTGGCCGGCTCGGCGCGGCGCCGTCCGGTCTGGTACATTCGAGGTCCTTTTCCGCAACCCACAGGACACGACCATGACCATTGCCGTAGGCGACAAACTCCCCGACGTGACCATCAAGACCAACGGCGCCCAGGGCCCGGAGGATCTGTCCACCGGTGAGTTCTTCAAGGGCCGCAAGGTAGTGCTGTTCGCGGTGCCCGGCGCCTTCACGCCGGGTTGTTCCAATACCCACATGCCCGGCTTCGTGGTGCACGCCGACGAGATTCTGCAAAAGGTCGACGCCATTGCCTGCATGGCGGTGAACGACGCCTTCGTGATGGGCGCCTGGCAGGACAACCAGAACGCCGAGAAGATCACCATGTTGGCGGATGGCAACGCCGAGCTGACCAAGGCGCTGGGCCTGGAACTGGACGCCTCCGGCGCCGGCCTGGGCATTCGCTCCAAGCGCTTCGCGCTGATCGCCAACGACGGCGTGGTGGAATACCTGGGCGTGGACGCCAAGGGCGTGGAGGACAGCAGCGCGGAAACCGTGCTCAAGCAGCTCTGAGCCGCGCCGACGCCCGGGTTCCGCCCGGGCGCCGTTTTTTTGTGTTTGTACGACAGTGCCACAATGGCTGGCCAATACCATGCTAATGGTTATAAACAAGTAGTCACTCAGCACTTTTCGATATTTTGGCCCGATTTGACCGTAAAAGATCATGAAATTGTTACATGGGGCACACAAGGCGGTTTCCTAACGTTGCCATTGAGTGCCCCCGTAACAGCTCTTAAAGCATGACCTACATAGTTTCATAGCCACCCTTTGTACATTCCATTCATGCATTACCGGCGCGTGGGGCGTCGGGCAATGGATTCCTTTTCATGGAGGGTGGAGACATGGTCAGCTCACTGGCTAAACAACTATTACTGATTCTCATGGTGGCGGCGCTGGCCGCCTGTGGCGGGGGTGGCGGCAGCAGCAGCGGCCCGAGCGACAACGGCGGTGGCGGCGCGGAAACGCCCAACACGCCGGACAACCCCGATGATCCGGACAACCCCGATAACCCGGATGACCCGGACAACCCCGACGACCCGGATAATCCCGATGAACCCGGTGATCCCGACGACGGCCTGGACGATGAGGAACAGGCCGAGGCGCTGGGCCTCATCGACACCAGCAACCACTTCACCGCCTCGGTTTGCCCGGGCACCGTGCTGGATGTGCCCCTGGGCAACGCCATCGACACCGTGACCTGCGAGAATGAAGCGCTGGAAAACATCTCCCTGGGCAACGACAACCTGCTCGGCCTGGTGTGCGCGGACACCGTCGCCAACACCGACACCGCCCTGGTGGAAAGCCTGGCGGACGTGGAGTTCCTGCCCAACTGCGTGATGGAAAGCACCGTTTACCTGAAGAACACCATCACCGGCCTGCTGGACGGCACCAGCCCGGTGACCCAGGAGCTGTGCCCGAACGCGGACAACCCGGTGACCTGCGTGGTGGATGTGCTGGAAACCACCCCGGACACCCTGCAGAGCGTGTTCACCGTGCTCGGTTGCGAGGACGCGCTCAATCCGCAGACCTGCCTCACCGGCGTGGCCAACAACCTGGCCAGCGGCGAGCTGCTCATCAGCACCGCCAACACCCTGTCCACCGCGGTGTGCCCGGTGGCCAGCAACGAAGGCGAATTCGATCCCCAGGCCTGTGTCACCGAGGTGCTGCAGGGCGTGGGCTCGGTGCTCAACCTGAGCGGTCTGCCCGGCGTGGATGAAATCTGCGGCGACACCGCCGACCCGCTGTCCTGTCTGCTGGAATCCGGCGAACTGCTGGCCCCGGTTACCGACGCCCTGGGTGGCGTGCCGGTGGTGGGCGAGCTGGTGAACAGCCTGATGGGCGCCATTGAAACCGATCCGGGCAACCTGGACCTGCTGCAAACCCTGCCGGAGCTGGTGGCCAACATCCCGGTAATCGGCGACCTGATCGGCGACGCCCTGGCCGGCGGCGGTGACGACGCCAACCCCCTGTTCGCGCTGCTCGACCAGCTTCAAGGTCTGCCGGAACTGGTCGCTGAAGTGCCGGTGTTGGGTGATCTGCTCAACGGCCTGGCCGGCGGCGACAGCGGTTCCTTGCCCCTGGACCAGCTGGACCTGGAAGGCCTGGCCGAAGCCCTGAGCAGCGGCGACCTGAGCCAGCTCAGCGCCCCGGTGCAGGAAGTGCTCAATCAAGTGCCGGTGCTCGGCCCCCTGGTCGGCCAGCTGCTCGGCGCCGTGAACTGCGAATCCGGTGACCCGCTCACCTGTCTGACCTCCGCCAGCGACCAGCTCGGCCAGATCAGCGACCTGGTGGGCCAGGTACCGGTACTGGGCGATCTCCTCAACCCGCTGATCGCGGCCCTGCTGGACGCCACAGGCGGCGGCGAAGGCGGCGATCCCCTGGCCACCCTCACCGACTCCCTGGAGCAACTGCCGGTGGCCGGTGACCTGCTCAACCAGGTGCTCGGCACCCTGCTGGGCGGCGAGGGCGGCGTGGACCCGTCCAACCCCGGTGACCTGCTCAACCCGGCCACCGACCTGCTCGGTCAGGTGCCGGTGCTGGGTGAACTGGTCACCAACCTGCTCGGCGGGCTGCTGGACGGCGGGGCCCTGGAAGGCGAAGCCGGTCTGGAGAACCTGCTTGGCGGTCTGATCGGCGACAACGGCGCCCTGGTGCCGGCCCTGGGCGATCTGCTGGAGCAGATTCCCGCCCTGGGCGAGCCCCTGGTCACCGTGCTGGACACCGTGGCCGGCGACGACGGCCTGCTGGAACAGCTGCTCAACCCGATCGCCGACGTGCTGGAAGGCATCCCCGGCCTGGGCGACCTGCTTGGTGGCCTGCTGGATGCCCTGTTCGGCTGGACCTGATCCTCTTTGCCTCACTTGAAGTGCCATCATGCCCCGGCTCTGGCCGGGGCTTTTTTATGGTTCATCGCGGATTCCCGGGAAAGGCGGCTTTGATCTTGAGGAAGAAGTAGTCGCTGTCCCGGTAGCCATAGGCCATACGCTTGATGAC
>MDTD01071804.1_pt1 | contig 32528 bp, 27 predicted proteins | sample 811221 | NCBI WGS metagenome assembly MDTD01 (sample SAMN05326646, study PRJNA326480) | marine metagenome | isolation source: seawater | place: Pacific Ocean: South West | collected 2011
CAACACGGGCGGTGAACTGCAATCCAGTGGCCTGGGGCATGGCTTCAATCCTTGAAGTTGGGGGTTGGCTCAACTCATCCTGAGTCGGGGGCGATTATAGCCCGTGGTGATGGCGCTGTGAAAGGGGGTATCCGGGGGAGGATCAGGGCAAGCTGCGTATCCACTCGGCCAGCCCTTCGCTGGCCGGTTTGCGGATGACCTGGGCCCGCGACACCGACGCCGGCTCGCCCGGGTCCACCACCGTGACGGGCACCTCGCAGCCCACTTCGTGCACCAGCCCCGCCGCCGGGTATACTTGCAAGGAAGTCCCCACGATCAGCAGGTGGTCGGCGCTGCGCACCAACTCTGCGGCCCGGGCCAGCATCGGCACTTCCTCGCCGAACCAGACGATATGCGGGCGCAACTGGGCTCCCCGCTCGCAACAGTCGCCCAGCCGGATGTCGCGGTAACCGATGTCGTACACCAGCTCCGGGTAACGGCTGCTGCGGGCCTTGGTCAGCTCCCCGTGCAGATGCAGCACCGACGACGAGCCCCCACGTTCGTGCAGATTGTCCACGTTCTGGGTGACAACGGTCACCCGGTAGCGGTTTTCCAGTTCCGCCAGCAGCCGGTGGGCCGGGTTGGGACGTGCCTCCTGCAACTGCCGCCGACGCTCGTTGTAGAACCGCAGCACCAGCTCCGGATTGCGTTCGAACGCCTCCGGCGTCGCCACGTCGTAGACGCTGTGCTGCTCCCAGAGGCCCCCGTTGTCGCGGAAGGTCGAAAGGCCACTCTCGGCGCTGATGCCAGCGCCAGAGAGCACCACGATATGCGCCGGCATCAGTCGAAGATTTTGCCCGGATTCATGATACCGTTGGGGTCGAACACCTGCTTGATGCCCTTGAGGTAGGCGATCTCGGCTTCACTGCGGGTGTAATGCAGGTAGGGTTTCTTGGTCATGCCGACACCGTGCTCGGCCGACACGCTGCCTTCGTATTTCTGCACGATTTCGAACACCCACTGATTGACCTGCTGGCACTTCTCGAAGAAGTCTTCCTTGGCCATGTCTTCCGGCTTGAGGATGTTCAGGTGCAGGTTGCCGTCGCCGATGTGGCCGAACCAGATGATCTCGAAATCGGGATAGTGCTCGGTCACCACCTGATCGATTTCCCTCAGGAACCCCGGCACCCGGGATACCACCACGGAGATGTCATTCTTGTAGGGCGTGCGCGGTGCAATGGATTCGGAAATGCGCTCGCGCAACTGCCACAGGTTCCGGGCCTGAGTTTCGCTTTGGCTGATCACGCCGTCCAGCACCCAGCCCTGTTCGACACACTGCTCAAACAGAGCCATGGCGTCGTCCATCACCTGGTCGGACACCGCCTCGAACTCCAGCAGCGCGTAAAAAGGCGCTTCGGTGTCGAACGGCGCCTGTACCTGGCCGTGGGCCAGCACGTGCTGCATGGCTTGGTGCGAGAAAAATTCGTACGCGGTCAGGTCCAGTTTTTTCTGGTACGCCTGCAGCACATCCATGGTGTTGCTCAGGTCCGCCAGCCCCAGCACCAGCACCGTCAAATCATCCGGCTTGCGGGTCAGTTTCATGGTGGCCTCGGTAATGAACCCCAGGGTCCCTTCAGCGCCGATGAACAGATGACGCAGATCGTAGCCGGTGTTGTTCTTTTCCAGGTCCTTGTTCAACTCCAGGATATCGCCCTTGCCAGTCACCACCTTCAGACCGGCGACCCAGTCCCGGCTCATGCCGTAGCGGATCACCTTGATGCCGCCGGCGTTGGTGGACAGGTTGCCGCCCAGCTGACTGGAGCCGGCGGAGGCGAAATCCACCGGGTAGTAGAGGCCATTTTCCTCGGCGAAGTTCTGCAGCTGCTCGGTGATGACTCCAGCCTGGCAGCGCACGGTGCGATCACTGGGGTTGAAATCGAGGATCCGGTTCATCAGGTCGAACGCCACCACCACCTCGCCATTGGCAGCCACGGCGCCGGCACTGAGGCCGGTGCGCCCGCCCGAGGGCACCAGTGCGACGCCGTGTTCATTGGCGAAACGGACCACCGCCTGCACCTGTTCGGTGGTTTTGGGCAGCACGATGGCCAAGGGCCGGGGCGGGTACATCCGGGTCCAGTCCTTGCCGTAGGCGTCCAGATCGGCCGGGTCGGTAAGAACCTTGCCCGGCGCGTCGCCGGTGGCCACCAGGTCGTTGAGGGAAGCGATGATCTGTTCGGAGTTCATGGGTACGTCAGTCTCTCTGGCGTTGTGGCCGGGGGCCCGCTGTCGGGTTTCTCACACCGGGAATCGGGGCCGGACGGCACGCTGTGAAAATTTGCGTTTATGGTATCATACCGCCCCTGTTCTGTGAGCCGGTCCGACGATCTGCGGCCACAGGTCATCTCACGCGACGAAAGGTTCGGAAGCAAGCCCATGTCAAATACCTCTCTCGAAAAGAGCAAAATCCGGATCCTGCTGCTGGAAGGCGTCCATCAGTCAGCGATCGACACCCTGAATGCGGCCGGTTACACCAACATCGAGTATCTGACCCACTCCCTGGGCGAAGAGGAGCTGATCGAGAAGATCTCCGATGCCCACTTTGTCGGCATCCGCTCCCGCACCCAGCTCACCGAGAACGTATTTGAGGCCGCCCGCAAGCTGGTGGCGGTCGGCTGCTTCTGTATCGGCACCAACCAAGTGGACCTGAAGGCCGCCACCCGTCGCGGCATCGCCGTCTTCAACGCGCCCTTCTCCAACACCCGGTCGGTGGCGGAGCTGGTGCTGGCCGAGGCCATCCTGCTGCTGCGCGGCGTTCCCGAGAAGAATGCCAAGGCCCATCGCGGCAAGTGGCTCAAATCCGCGAAGAACAGCTTCGAGATCCGGGGCAAGAAACTGGGCATCATCGGCTACGGCAACATCGGCACCCAGCTGAGTGTGCTGGCCGAGGCACTTGGCATGGAAGTGTACTTCTACGACGTGGTTTCCAAACTGCCGCTTGGCAACGCCACCCAGGTCGGCACTCTGCAGGAACTGCTGAACATCGCCGACGTAGTATCCCTGCATGTACCGGAAACCCCGGCCACCAAATACATGTTCAAGGCCGAGCAGTTCGCGCAGATGAAACCGGGCAGCATCCTGATCAACGCCTCCCGTGGCACCGTGGTCGACATCGACGCCCTCGCCGACACTCTGCGCTCGGGCAAGCTGCTGGGCGCGGCCATCGACGTGTTCCCGGTGGAGCCCAAGTCCAACGACGAGGAGTTCGTCTCGCCGCTGCGTGAATTCGACAATGTGATCCTGACGCCCCATGTTGGCGGCTCCACCATGGAAGCCCAGGAGAACATCGGCCGGGAAGTGGCGGAGAAACTGGCCATGTACAGCGACAACGGCACGTCCGTCTCGTCCGTGAACTTCCCGGAAGTTGCCCTGCCCTCGCACCCGAACCAGCACCGCCTGCTGCACATTTACGAGAACGTTCCGGGCGTGATGTCCGAGATCAACCAAGTGTTCTCGGAGAACGGCATCAACGTCTGCGGCCAGTATCTGCAAACCAAGGAAGACATCGGCTATGTCGTCATCGATGTCGACAAGGCCTACAGCGAACTGGCGCTGGAGAAGCTGCGCCAAGTCAAAGGCACCATCCGCTGCCGGGTCTTGTTCTAAGCCCGGCGCGACGCCACAACCGGAGCCTCGGCTCCGGTTTTTTTTGCCCGGATTACCCAGCCGTCATTCGGCCGTAACCACCCGCCCCTTGATATGTGTCCGGCCGAGGCCATGGTGATAGACGTTACTCTGCAAATCCACGCAGCACGTCAACCAAGGAGGTCATCATGTCCCTGAAGGAATCCCTGCAGCGGAAACTGGAAACCCAGGCAGAACGGTGGAGCAAGGAGCTGGAACGTCTCCGGGCCGACGCGGAAACCCGCATGGCCAGGGCGGAGGACGAGAAGGCCAAGGCGGAGATCCAGCGGGAGTTCTCCGAGCATATGCAGTCCCTGGAGCACAGGATCGACGCCGCACGCGACAAGCTTGGCGAACTGAAGGACGCCAGCGAAGACCAGCTGGAACAACTGCGCCGGCGAATCGACGACTGGCTGCCAAGCAACACCAACTGACCCTGGCACCGGCCGATACAAAAAAGCTCCGGGCCTGCCGGCTCCGGAGCTTTTGCTTTACTGGCTGTACGCTTACTGCATGGGCACCAGGGTCAGCTCGACCCGGCGGTTCTGCTCACGACCGGCCGCCGTGTCGTTGGAGGCGATCGGGTAACGCTCGCCGTAGCCCACGGCGCGGGTCCGCCGCGGCTCGATCCCCTGATTCAGCAAAAAGTCGCGCACCGCGCTGGCACGACGTTCACTCAGCAGCTGGTTGTAGCTGTCGGAGCCGGAGCTGTCCGTGTGGCCTTCGATCTGAATGATGGTCTTGTCGTACTCCTTAAGGACCAGGGCCACCGATTCCAGGGTATCCGTGAACGACGGCTTGATGGTCGCTTGGTTCAGGTCGAAGGTGATGTTGCCCGGCATCACCAGTTCGATCTGGTCACCGTTGCGCACCACCCGCACGCCGGTACCCTCCAGCTTGTGGCGCAGCTCCGCCTCTTGTTTGTCCATGTAGTAACCGATCCCCCCTCCGAGGGCGGCGCCGCTGGCCGCACCGATGAGCGCCCCCTTACCCCGGTCACTCTTGCTGGAGGTCGCCGCGCCAATGGCCGCACCGCCAATGGCCCCGATGATGGAGCCCTTGGTCGCGTTCGAGGTTTTTTCCTCGCCGGTGTAGGGGTCATAGGTCATGCAACCGCCCAGCACGACGGTCGCGGTGGCAAATGCCAGAATGGTTTTTTTCACGGTTGTCTCCTGTGCCTGGAACTCTGGGCGGCGGCCGCTTGCGGCGGAGAGCCCACCGCCCGGGTGAATGTATCGATAATGGTATTGAAAACCTGCGCCTGCAAATCCTGGGCTTCGTTCACAAGGTGATGACGCCCATCCGGGATCCGGAGTTCCTCCACCGAGGAAAATTTGTTCCTTATGATCCTCAGGTTGTGCTGCCAGTCCACAGTGGTGTCCTTCTCCCCCTGAACCACCGTCACCGGAAAGTCGACCGGCCGGGCCGATTCGATGTGCGGCACCCACTGCCGCAACGCGGTGACCCAGTCGACGTGAACCGCCCGCGCCTGAAGCGGGTCATGATCCCGCAGGAAGCGCAGGAACCGCGTGTTGCCGCTGTTCTCGGCGAACACCCGGCGCCAGTGGCTCAGGAACGGTCGCACCAGAGTGTGCAGGATCTTGGCCCCCAGCCAGCCCGTGGGCCGGACCAAAGGGGCCAGCAGCACCACCCGCTTGAAATCCGAGGAGTCCACCGAATGCTGGTTCGACAACAGGTAGTCGATCAGAATGCCGCCTCCGGTACTCTGACCCACGGCGAACCAGGGCTCGCGAACCCTGCCCCGGACCTGGGTCATCACGGCGGTCAGCACCTCCTGATATTCCAGAAAGCTGCCGATGGCCGCCGGCGTGCCGCTGGACAGGCCATGTCCGGGCTGGTCATAGGCCAGGACATCCAGCCCCGCCCCCAGGCACCGGTCGATCAGCTGACTGTACAGTCCCACATGGTCGAAATAGCCGTGCAGGATAAACACGGTCCCCCGCGCCTGCGGCAGCCGGTAGTAGTGGACCATCACTTCGTGACCGCCCGCGTGCACGTACCCCTGATGGTAACGCGCCTCCGGATGTTCCACCCAGAGATCCAGTCCGTAGAACCGACAGTACGCCTCCATCTCCCGGGACAGCGCCCGGGGGGCTTCGGGGTCAAAGGGCTCGAGCCGCTCCAGCAGCGAACGCCTGTCCCAATCGGGTATTTCTATGGTATCCGTTTTCCAGTACACGTAGAGTTAAACGCCTGTCATGGTCCGTCGATGCACGAGATGGACTGCAATCCTACCGTATCGCGCGAGATGAACCCAGATGTTACAGCCTGCCCTTGAAGCCGGCCTGCGCCAGACCATGAAACGACTGGTGCGTCCGCTACTGACTCCGAGACTGCCCATCAGTGCCCAACGGTTGCTGATCCGCCAGGCCTACCGCAGCTCGATCCCCCCCAGGGGGACCCGCTATTCCAGGGAAACGCTGGGCGGCGTACCGGTACTGCGGACCTGCTGGAGCCATACGCCCGCCGGGGTGGTGCTGTACTTCCATGGCGGTGCGTACATCATCGGCTCCCCCGACACCCACCGGGGCATCACCGGGCACCTGGCCAAGGCCAGCGGATGCGAGGTGATCGCACCGGACTACCGACTGGCACCGGAGCACCCTTTCCCGGCCGCCCTGGACGACGCCGAGGCCAGCTATCTGGCGCTGCTCGAAGGGGGTTGCCCACCGCACCGCATTGCCTTCGCCGGAGACTCCGCCGGTGGCGGCCTGTGCCTGGCCCTGGCATTGCGGCTGAAGGCGGCGGGGCAGCCGTTGCCGTCGTCACTGACCCTGTTCTCACCCTGGACCGACCTGACCCAGAGCCGGCTCTACTCGCCGGCCAGCGAACCGGTCCTGCAAGCGGAATGGACCCGCCATGCCGCGCGTCTCTATGCCGGCGACCACGCCCTCGACACCCCCCTGCTGTCGCCAGTATTCGGCGACCTGAGCGGCCTGCCACCGATGCTGATCCAGGTCGGTGGTGACGAAATCCTGCTGAACGACTCCGAACGGCTGGCGACCCGGGCGCGCCGACAGGGTACCGAGGTTCGCCTCGACATCCACAACGGCCTCTGGCATGTGTTTCAGGTGCACAGCGGGCCGCTGGCGAGGGCCACCGCGGCCATGGCGACCGCCGGCGAGCACATCAGAACGCATCTGACAGACGGATCTCCCCCCGCACCAGCGCCTCCTTCCGGGGCCTGGGCCAGCGCTTGACCCGCCACTCCACACGGGAGGCCTGCCGGCGATCCCCCACCGGTGCCTGGAACACCAGCGCCAGCGGCCCTTTGCCACGCAGGCTGCGCGCCCCCCGTGGCGCCCCCGCCTGGTGCTCCGCGAACCGCCGTTCAACATCCGTGGAAATGCCCGTGTACAGGGCTCCGGTGGCGGTACGCACCAGATACAGATGCCACTGCTCAGCCATGGGCCAGGCTCGCCTCCCTGGCGGCTACCCGACGCTGCTGGAGCCATAGGCCGGTCAGAATCAGGCCCAGCCCCAGGTAGGTGGAGGGCAGAATCACCTCCCCCAGCACGAAGTGAATGAACACCAACGACAGGAACGGGGAAATGAAGATGAGATTGCTGACCCTGGCGGTGTTTTCCGCCTTTTTCATGGCCTGGGACCAGAGCACGAACGCCACCCCCATTTCAAACACTCCGACATAACCGGCGGCGGCCAGGGACCGTCCCGAGGGGAAGGTGAAACCAGCGGTCAGGGCGCAGGCCAGGGCGATGAACGGCAGCCCAAACAGGAAGTTCAGGAACAGCCCGACCACCGGATCCCGGCTGTCGCGAGTCGCCAGAATCCAGTAGCAGGCCCACACCAGCGTGCTTCCCAGGGCAAAACCGACCCCCAGCGGATCGGAGAACGTCAGGGACGTGACCTCGCCACGGGTGGCGATCACCACAACCCCGGAATAGCACACCAATCCAGCCCATATGTCGACGGCGCGCAGGCGCTGTCCCAGAAACGGTACCGATAGGTAAGCCAGCACCAGCGCCCAGGTATAGTTCAGGGGCTGGGCCTCCTGGGCGGGCAGGCGGTCAAAAGCGCCGAACAGGAGGAAATAGTAGAGGCAGGGATTGATCAGCCCCATGGCCAGGGACTGCGCATACTGGGCACGCCGCAACCGGAACACCGCCCGCCACCGGCCCTGAAGCCACAACACCAGGGCCAGTACCAGCACCGACGACGAGCAGGCCACCAGCAACACCTGCACCGGCGCCAGGGAGGCCAGCGCCAGCTTGAAAGCGGTGGCCACCGTGGACCACAACAGCACGGCCGCCAAGCCATAAGCCATGGCGTGTTTCTGGTTCACCATTGTCAACTCCCTTGATGGATTGGCCGGTACCCGAGCCCCGGCCCAGCCACCATTCCGACCCCGGCTTCCTCGCAGATCGCCGCGGCCCGGGCCGTGAGTTCCGAAATGAAGCGGCGTTGCGCCCTAGGCTCCAGGGGATAGGCCTTCAACCGATAGTGCAGCCCCCACTCACAACCGGACACCACCACCTGGACCGGCTGATAGGTTCTGGTCAGAGGGCAGGTAAAGATCGCGTCCCGGAACCGCGCGCGCAGGAAGGCGACATCGTGGCCGGGCTCCAGATACAGGTCGGCGACGCACATCAGATTGTCGGTGCCATCGTTGCCGTTGGCCAGCAGCGCATTCCACAGCACACCGTGGGGAATCACCACCACGGTGTCGTCGAGGGTGACGATTTCCGCAGCCCGGGCGCCGATGGCCCGGACCTCGCCGTACCGCCCATCCACCTCGATCCAGTCCCCGAGTCGGTAGGGCATCTCGTACAGGGTGACGATCCCGGCAATCAGGCTGTTGGCATAGTCCTTGAGCGCAAACCCCAGGGCCAGCCCCAGGGCGCCGAAAATCGCCACCATGTTCTCGAACGACGGCTCCACCAGAATCGGCACCACCATCAACAGGGTCAGGAGGATGATCAGCAGCCGCAGCAGTGGCACCGATGCCAGCAGGTACAGCCGGGGCTTGCCCGACAGTTTCCCCGCCAGCGCCGGAAACAGCTTCTGCACCAGCAGGATCAGCAGGGCCGCGATCACAATCACCGCCAGCGCCTCCAGGATCGCTTGCGAGGTGATGGAGGCGAGAGCCTCCCTGACAGGGCGGGTGTCCATGGTGCCTCCTAGAATCCGTCCACCGGGTAGCCCCGGGCGTGCAGGTACTTGCGAACCGCGGGATAACCAAGCGGCTGGACCCGGTAGTCCTCCCCGGCCCCGGCCGGAGCCACCAGCTCCGCCCGCAGCAGCAGCGACAGCGCCACCCGCGCCTCAGGTTCGGCCAGGCCGGTGACCTGGGCAAGCCGGTCAAGCGGCAAGCCGTCGTGCAAGAGCAGCGCATGCAGAATGTGCCCGGCGCCGGGGCCGGCGGCCGTAGGGACCGCGGGCAGTTTCATCGGCTCCAGAGGGGCCACCCAGTACAGCCGGCCACCGCCGGACTCGTCCCGGAGCGGCCTCGCCGCGGCTTCGTCCTCCGGGTGTGAGCGCAGCCGTTGCCGCCAGAGGGCCAGGGCCACCCCGGGATTGCCCCGGGACAGTGCAGCCAGGTCCCGGGCAAAGCCACTGTACTTGCGCTCCTGCCCGTCGTCAGGGGCCGGCAGCACGTACAGGCCATCGTGACTCATCCGTGCCGTGACCGTGCGACCGGAGGCGCCTCCGGCCAGGAATGCCAGCCACCGGGTCAGTCGTTCACCGGTCAGGGGCGCCGGCGTCACCGGGGCCACGTGCAACTCGGGCAGGTAATGTGTCCAAAACGTCCAGCACCAGCTGGAGCAACCCACCAAGCCGTCACCGGCCTGATCCAGGGCGACCCGGGACAGGAACTCGCGCACCAGCGCCAGACCGGACGGGTGCCGCAACCAGAAGTCCGCCAGCTCCGGCAACACCCAGTCACCATCCGTCAGCGCCTGACGGTCCCACCAACAGGCAGCGGCGGCCGGCGTCATCGACACCTCGTCCGGAGGCGTCAGCAGCCGTCGATCCAGGCAGGCCAACGCCTCCCGGACCCCTGAAAACGGCGGCGCCACCAGCACCGGGACCCGACGCGGGCGGCCGCCGCCCCGGGTCAGGCGCGCCAGCTGCCGCCCGACTGCGTCCGCCGTTGTGGCCGGATCCGGCGCCGGTGCGACCTCGGCCAGCGTGCGGGCCGACAGGGCCGGCAAGGCATCCAGGCTGCGGAATGTGGTGTCCTCCGGCGTAACCCCCGCGCGCAACTGCGCGAGAATGTCACGGAGGGCACTGCGCACCGTCCTGTGCACCGAGGTTTCCGGCAGCTGCCACTGCTCCAGAGGCACCAGCCCGCCCGGCATGGCCGGGTGTTCCGCATCCGTATCCGTTGTCACAGGGGCGTCTCCCAATACGCTATTCCGGCACTAGCCAATCCTGGGTGGCCGACAGCCAGGGACCTTCCGCGTCTTGAAGGTCCGCCATCATCGCGGCAAAACGCTGATCGAATGTCCAGGGTGGATTGACGACCAGCATGCCCGATCCCACCATGCCCCGGCCGGGGGCCTCGTGCAGCCTCACCTCGCTGCGCAGAACCTTGCGGACCGGGCCGTTCGCCAACGCACTCAGCAGGCCCTGTTCCAAACCGCTGGTGAGAATGGGATACCACACAAGATAGACGCCATGGCGGCACTTTTTCCACGCCCGGGCCAGGGTATCCGCGACGTGGCGGTATTCGGTCTTGACCTCATAGGACGGATCGACCAGCACCGCCAGCCGGGGCTGGGCGGGGGGCAGCTGGGTCAGCAGTCCCTTGAGACCGTCCTGACACAGAACGCGGACACCCGAGGCGGCCGCCCAGTCTTGCAGCTGCCGGCCTTCATTCGGATGCAGTTCAAACGCAGTGACGGTATCGACCGGCCGGGCGAGTTCCGCCAGCCAGGCGGGCGAGCCCGGATACACCGTCAGGCTTCCCGGGGTCGGGTTGAGTTGCGTCAGCAGCGCCAGCATCGGCTGCCAGTCCGGAGAAGCCAGGCGGGCGCGCTGACGCCACAACCTCTGGATACCGTTGTCCGCTTCAGCAGTCTTGCGGGCCCGCGTGTCCGTGAGATCGTAGCGGGCACTGCCGGCGTGGGTATCGAAGCAGGCAATGGCGGACGGCTTGGCCTGCATCATGGCGATGGCCAGGGTCAGGGCGGCGTGTTTGTGGACATCGGCGAAATTGCCGGCGTGAAATGCGTGCAGGTAACTCAGCATGAATGGCCTCCGGTGATCCGGAGGCCATTAAGCCCGAGAGGCCCCGCCCTTGCAAGCGGCGGCCGGAGCTCAGAAGTCCAGGCCCAGGGTCAGCCAGAGCTGGCGACCAGGCTCGATGCCGGAGTCGCCGTCCGACACCGTGTAGACCCGGTCGTTCAGCAGGTTTCGGACCTCGACGCCCGCCACAAGCTCGGTGTCGCCGATGGGATAGCGATGCTCGAGCGAGGCGTCCAACAGCAGGGTTGCCCGGCGGCGCTCGTCCTCGTACACCTCCAGGGATTCCCGCACCACCTCTCCGTTACCGGTGTCCACCAGCTCGCCGTCGACGGTTCGGCTGGTTTCGACAATGGCGTCGTAGCCCCCCCGGTAACGTCCACTGACGGTACCGCTCCAGGCCTCGGAGAAGCGATGGGACACCGCGACCTGAATCACCAGTGGGCGGTTGTAGTCCTCCCTCAGGGCTTCCAGTTCCCCGTACTTGATGCGCTTGCCCCGGTACCAGACGTACTCCGACGACGCCGTGGCATCGACCGGATCGTCGTAATCGGCGTTGCGGGTCTCGGTTTCCGACCAAGTGCCATGAATGTTCACCAGAGTCTGGCCATACACTCCGTTCCAGCCCAGGGAGATACCCCGGTAGTCGCTGCCGCCCTCGTTGTTCATCAGGTAGTAGCGGTAACCGTCCGCCTGGGTTTCGGTGGTGGTCCGGGAAAATTCATCCCGGTTGTCCCGACGCACCAACTTCAGGGTCAGGGTACCGCCGAACAGCGCCTGGCTCAGGCCCAGGGCCACTTCGTCGCTGTAGGGCGTCTTGAGCCCGTCAAAGCGGTAGCGATAGTCGCCCTGGCCGGCGGCGCGCTCCCAGTCGGTGACGATGTTCTGCTCGGTGCTCCGGTACTCGGTGTAGTACGGCGCCCGGGCCTCCCGCAGCTTGTAGCTGAGCAAAGGGGCACCATAGTAGCGGTTCAGGCCCGCCATGAGCTGGGTACGACCGTCGCCGAAGACATCGAATCGAGCCCGGCTGCGCCAAGCCAGGTCATGATTGCGCAGGAAATCGTTGTAGTCATACCGCAACCCGAGGGTACCGGTGAGCCGGCGCCAGGTGACGGTGGTTTCGCCATACAGCCCGATCTCGTTCAGGGCCACGGTGACATCATCGGCCTGATAGACCCGGCGGCTGGAGAAGTACTGCTCCTCCTGAACACAGTCGGTGGTGTAACCCCGGCACTGGACGTCGGGGTTGATGACGGCGTCGTCGTACACATAGAGCGTGTCGTCCCGGCGGAACCAGGAGCGGCTGTGCCGGGCGTCGACGCCGGCCTCGTGGTGCAGGTCCACGTCGCCCCAGGCCACCGGCAGTGTCCGCAGGCTGTACCCCAGGCTGGTGGCGTCCTCGACCATATCCAGGTCGCCATAGCCCCCTTCCCGGCTCAGGCCGACATCCGCCTCCAGCCCCCACTGGCGGCTGCGGGTGTTCTCCCAGGGGAAGTACCCGTTGGGCGCCTCCCGGGAACTGTCGCTTCGGGTCCAGCCCAAGTCCAGACTCTGCTCCAGGTGGGCGCCCAGGTGCTCGTAACCGGCTTTCAAGCCATAGCCACCCCCAGACAGGGTGTAGTCGCTGTCGCGGACATTCTCGATGAAGCCCTCGCTTTCATAAGGCGCCCAGGTGGCGGTCAGGTCCAGGGTCCCGGCGCCACCCACGTCCGAGCTGAGCTTGAACAGCAGGTTCCGGTTGCGCTGAATCCGGTTGCGGGTCTGATCCAGTGTCAGCTCCGGCGTGCTGGCATAGGACTCGCTCAGACTGGCCAGCAGGCCGAGCCCATCCGCCAGCGGCGTGGCGTAGGTGGCGCTGGCCCGGTAGCGCTTGAAATCTGGCGAGTCCGGGGGCTCGGGAGGCTCGGTCTGGGTATCGGGATCCCAGTCGCGGGTAAGCACATGGAACCGGGTCCAGCCTGCGTGGGTGCCAGACACCCGGACACGGCCTTCCGGTTCGTCCCCGGCGCGCCGGGTGGTGGCGTCCACCACGCCGCCGGTAAAGCCGCCGTATGCCGCCGGCACGTTGGCGTCGTAGACGGCCAGCCGGTCGATCACACCCGCATCGAGAAACAGGGACTGTTCATGACCGGCAACCCCGTGAATCCCGGAGCCGTCGCCATCCGAGGCCGGATCCAGCCGGTTACTGTTGCTCAGCCCGTCCAGCACGAACTGGTTCTCGTAGAAACGGCCACCGGAAATCGAAACCGACTGGGGCCTGAGCTCGGTCAGGCCCTCGACACTTTCGCTGTCCTCACCGAACTGGAGACCCGGGACCAGCTTGAGCACGCCGTCCAGAGTACCGTCCGCCTGCCCAAATTGTTCCACATAGGTCTGATCGAACACCGTCTCGCCCGCGCCCGTGTCGTCCAGCCCACCGGGGTTCTGCACCGGCGCAGTAATCAGCAGGGTGGGCAGAGACACGGCATCTTCCGGAGACGGCGTGGGCGTTTCCGCCGAGGCACCGCTGCTGGCCACCAGAACGGTGGCCAGTGTGGCTTTTCGGGGCCAGCGCCACGGTGCCGGGTGATGGCTGCGCTGGCGCCCCGCGACCGGCCTCACAGATCACAGGAGGCACAGTAGGGTGTCGCGTCCGTTGCGTCGGGGATACCGTCTCCATCGATATCCGTATCCAGGGCCAGACCGAACTCGGTGCGTTGCTGTTCGGTGCTGTCCGGGCTGTAGAAGTCGGGCCGGCCATCGCCGTCGTAGTCGAACCGAGCCACTGTGGTCGACGGATAGTCGTCGGCCGCGACCCAGGCCTCCGCCACCCGGGCCAGACGGGCATTGCGACTGGTGGCGAGCTCAGCCTCCCGGGCCAGGACTTCGGCCTCGCTACCGTAACCGGCGTAGGTCAGCCAGTACACCAAATCCTGGCGGTAGGTTTCCTGGTCTTCCGGATCGTTGAGCGCGGCAATCAGTGGCAGCAATCCGGAGGCACCGTCCTCACCGACCAGCACCCGACGCAGCAGGGCCTTCGCCTCGCTGGCAGCCGCCGCAGCGGTCTCCGGGGCCTCCGGGCCAATCGCCGTGCGCAGGAATTCAATCAGGGACTGATACTCGTCCACCCGCCCGGTGTTACCGGAACCGCCCAGGACATCGTGGATGGCGTCATCCAGGGTCTCCTGGTTGTCCGTCACGGTCGCGGCGGACAGGCTCGCCTGCACCGATGCCGCCATTGAGGCCAACGCCAGGTCATAGCTGGCGTTACTCGCCCGGAACAGGGCCATATCGGCGTACTGGCTGGCACGGGTTCCGGAATCCCCCAGCTGATCGATCAGGCTTTCCCAGCGGTCAAGATAGGTCTGGCTGGTTTCGAACGCACCGATAAAGTAGTAGCCACCGGCCAGTTGCCCCCAAGCTTTCGCCTGTTCTTCCGTTGACCATTGCGACATGCGGGACTCGCCCAGCGCGGCGCAGGCATCCATGCGGGTTCTGGCCAGATCCGTCCGCTCCAGCCAGTGATACAGGATCGCCACCTTGCGGCACCCCTGGCCCAGGTAATTGCCGGGGGTGGTTTCGGCTGCGGCGAACGCGTCGGATGTGGCGATGTCGAATGCCGCATCGGCCACAGCCAGCGCCGCTTCGGGCTGACCGTCGTCCCACAGCAAGCGGGCCAGGTAGCGTTTACCGCTCTGCGTTGAACCCTCGCCGGTGAAGGTCAGCAGCTCCACTTGTTCGGCCAGGTCATCGGTGGACGCCACCACGGTGTCGATCGCCGCCTCGACCTCACCGGCATTGGCCAGGTCCCGGGCCTCATACACCGCCAGTGCCGCCAGGGCATCGGCCTCGTAGTGTTTGTCATGGGCCTGGTCGTAGGCACGGACATCTCCGGCCACCAGGGCCTTAAACTCATCCGTCAGTCCCAGGGCGCCGTAGATGCCGGCAAAGTTATCCGCATAGGTCGCCACCGCCGCCTGGTTGCAGGCCACGTCAAACAACGCCTCGTATTCTTCCAGTACCGCCCGTGCCCGATCCGGCAGCGCCAACTGCAGGTAATCTTCGCCAACGCTCGCCAGCTGCATCGTTTTGAGTGCGTAACACTTGTCCTCGGAATCCCGCTTGCCCATGCCGGACACCACGTCGTGGAAGAAGGTCACGCTGCTCAGGGCCGCGTCGAAGGCGTCACCGGCCAGCCCCTGCGCCACCGCTTCGGTGACCAGATCCTCGGCATTGCTGCCGGCCGCAACCGCCAGGCGGCCATAGGCGGTGGTGTACGGCTGGCCCGCCATGGCATCGAAATAGGTATTCAGAGGCGCCAGCGCCTGATCCGCCTGTTCCGGGAAGCCGGCGTCACGAAGGGCCCGGCTCAATGACTGATAAAACAGACCATCGTCGGCGCTGATCACCGGTACGCCGGAGCCATCCTCGGTGGTGGCCAGGTAGGCGTCGTACAGACTCAGGGCCTTCTGCCAGCTGGCCTGGGCCCCGTCGAGGTCGCCGAAGCTGGCCTGGGCCAAACCAATCCCCTTGTACGCCTGGGCTTTCCAGGTTTTTTGGAAAATCGAGGAGGCCACCGTCAGCATGGCCGATTCCACTAGGCCGGCTTCCGCCTGGCCGATCGCCACCGAGGCATAGATCGGGTCCAGCACCTGGTCATCGATCACCCCATCGAACAGGCGCGCCGCCTGATAGTACGGCGACTGGTCGGAACGCATGAAGTAGTTCAGCCGGGCCTCGTTGTCATCACCCAGAAGTTCCTCCTGAGCCAGAGGCAAGGCCGTTTCCAGCACATCGCTGTCGGCCAGCAGGGGCAGAAGGTTGTCCGGGTCCAGCGGTTGCGGCACCTCGAAGGTATCCGCCGAAAGCACTTCGGCGGTCAGACCGTGGGCCACCACCAGGTAGCGGGCCATGTTGACCAGCGCGGCGCTGTCCGCGGGCACGCCCGCACCACCCAAAGCGACCAGTATGGCCTCCGCCAGATCCGACAGACGTTGTTCTTCGGTCTCGTTCGCCGGCACGAAACCAAGCGACTGCTCCAGATAGGCGGCCAGCCCCTGACGCACCTGGATGCGGTTCATGGCCAGCACCAGGGCCTCGGCATCCGCCGGCGGAGTGGCCAAGCCATCCAGGGCCTGAATACGCTGTGCCGCCCTCAGCAAGGAGGCCTCGACTTCATCGGGGATCTCCGGGTCGCCCGCCAAACGCGCCGCGGCAGCGGCAAAATCTCCGGACACCATCAGCAGCTGTTCCAGCAGGTCCTGTACCGGCGCCTCCACCCCTTTCAGGGCCACCAGCAGATCCGTGGTCAGCAAGCTGGCGCGCTGCGCCGCCAACGACCCGGCGGGGTCGGCCAGCAGTTCCGGCTCGGACAGCCCCAGCAACTGGGCCAGACCGGCGATGGTGCCGTTGGCGTCCTGATACGCCAGAGCCAGCGTGGACAGTGGCGACACCACGGTGTCCGTGCCCGTCCCCGCGTAGGGTGCGGCCAGGGTCAGACTGCCGAGGTCCTGTCCGGTGGCGGTGTCGCGCCCGCCCACGGCGATCACCCGCAGCCCTTCATCCACGGCGGCCGCGTCCAGCGTGAAACTGAACCGGCCGTCGTCGCCGGTCTGCACGATCCGGGTCAGGGCCTGACCGTCGGCATCCTCCAAGTGAACCGCCGCCCCGGAAATCTCCGGATCGGTGACCTTGCCGGTGATGCTTACCGAGCCGTCGTCACGGCTGTCACCGTCGCCGCCACCACCGGAACCGCCGCCGCAGGCGGTCATCAACGATACGGTGATCAGCATCACCGATACTTTCAATGCTGCCAGTAGGTCCGGCAGCCCTCGCCATGTGTTTGTCATGCTCGCACCCCGCGATGAAAATTTCACAACGCCAAAACGAATGCGAATTATCCTCATTTGCATACATATTTCAAATCATTCATATTCATAAACCCCTCAGGAATATCACCCGACATCCACATGATCAGACTGACGCTCATCGCCGCCCTGGCCGCAGGCCTGGCGGCTCCGACCCAAGCCGTGCCGGCGACCACCGGCACGCCGGACCCATTGGCGGAGAACGAAACCTGCGAGGCGTCCCCCGCCGCGCTCCGGGCGTGCTATCAGCAGCCCCCGGCACACTGGCCGCCCCCAACCCTGGCTGCCGGCATCGATCACTGGCAGGAGCTGGGGCCACTGCCACCGGTGACGCCGCCCGCCAACGCGGCCGAGGAGTCGCGACGGGCGCTGGGGCGCCGTCTGTTTTTCGACCCGATCCTGTCCCGTTCGGGCCAGATTGCCTGTGCCTCCTGCCACCATCCGGATCAGCGCTTCGCCGATGGCCGACGCACGTCCAGTGGACATGACCTGAAGACCGGACATCGCAACAGTCCGAGCCTGCTGAATACCGGGCTGCATCGGGTCTGGTTCTGGGACGGCCGGGCGGGCTCCCTGGCGGCACAGGCCATGGAGCCCATGCTCAATCCGGTCGAGATGGCGGCAAGCCGGGAAGGGATCGAGCACAGGCTGAATCAAGACGAGGACTATCGGAAGGCATTTGCGGAAGCGTTCGGGGAGAGCCCCATTACTCTGGAGCAGGTGGCGGAGGCTCTGGCGAGCTGGCAGGCCACGCTGCGGTCGCGGTCATCGCCCTTCGACCGCTTCTTGAAGGGCGATCATCGGGCTCTCAGCGATCAGGCCATCCTCGGCCTGCACCTGTTTCGGACCAAGGCGCGCTGCATCAACTGCCACATGGGACCGCTGCTGTCAGACGACCGTTTCCACAACCTCGGCCTGACCTACTACGGCGGCAAATACGAAGACCTGGGGCGTTACCAGGTCACCCGGAACCCGGACGATGTCGGCCGTTTCCGAACCCCCTCCCTGCGGGAGGTGGCGGCGACCGCACCGTACATGCACAACGGCCTGTTTCCACACCTTCGAGATGTCCTGGCCCTCTACAACGGCGGCGGCCCCAGGCCCACGCCCAAGGCGCACCAGGCGGACGATCCGTTATTCCCGAAAACCTCGCCGATCCTGCAACCGCTGGGACTGACCCAGCGGGAGCTGGATGCCCTGGAGAGTTTTCTCCGGAGCCTGACCTCCGGTACCGGGGAACGGCGGGCCGTCGTTACCCAGAGCGCCGGGCCGTAGACCGACGGGGGGTCGCCGGCCGGGCATCCGGCGACCGGTCTTCCGACCGCCCCGGTTCACGGGTTACCGCGGCCTTGCGCAGTGATTGCCAGGCAGAAAACACGCTTTCCGGCGAACCGGCCAACTGAACGGCAGTCCAACTCACGTCCCATCCTCCCCATGTGATGACCACTGAGACTGAATCTAGCACTCACGGAAGTTTTTGCAAATCATTCTCATTAAATTTTAAAATGCTTTCTGGCTGTCAACCGACTCAGGTCAAATCCCCGGCAAAGTCCCCTTGCTTTGTGTGGATTCAGCCAACATGATCTGAACGAGAATTCTTACCATTTGTATTTTTTTACCCACACACGGAGCCCACAATGAAAACACCGTTTCGCCCAGCCCCGCTGGCGCTGACCGTTGCCGCCGTACTGACGGCAGGCTGCACCCACACCCCCTGGTCAAAGGACACCGCCGCGCCGGTCACCAAAGCGGACGTAGTTGAGCACTACGCCGACCTGGCCTATGCCAACTATCAGGACGCACTGACCACGGCCCGGGCCCTGGACGAAGCCACCGACCGACTGATCGCCAACCCGACCGATGCCAATCTGGAAGCGGCCAAACAGGCCTGGCTGGCAGCGCGGGTACCCTACCAGCAAACCGAAGTGTTCCGGTTCGGCAACACCATCGTTGATGACTGGGAAGGCCAGCTCAACGCCTGGCCTCTGGACGAGGGGCTGATCGACTACGTCAAGGCCGACGACTACCAACACGAACTCGGCAATGCCGGCGCCACCGCCAACATCATCGCCAACACCCGCATCAACGTGGGCGGTGAAACCATCGACGTGTCCAACCTCACGCCGGAGCTGCTTGCCAACCTGAACGAAATCGGCGGTTCCGAGGCCAACGTCGCCACCGGTTACCACGCCATCGAGTTTCTGCTGTGGGGGCAGGACCTGCACGGTTTCGAGCTGGGTGCCGGCGAGCGCCCGGTCTCCGACTACGTGACCGGCGCCGGCTGTACCCACGGTCACTGTGATCGGCGTGCCCAATACCTGGACGCAGTCACCGACCTGCTGGTCTCCGACCTGGAATGGATGGTCGACCAATGGGCGCCGGGCCATGACGACAACTACCGGGCCCAGCTGCTGGCGGCGGACGCCAACGACGGCGTCCAGAAAATGCTGTTCGGCATGGGCTCCCTGTCCCTCGGCGAGCTGGCGGGCGAGCGGATGAAGGTTGCCCTGGAAGCGAACTCCTACGAGGATGAGCACGACTGTTTCAGCGACAACACCCACAACTCCCATTACTACAATGGCCAGGGCATCCAGAACGTCTACACCGGCAGCTACCGCCGCGTGGACGGCCGCCTGGTCGAGGGGCCGTCCCTGTCCGATCTGGTCCGGCAAACCAATCCGGAACTGGATGCCCGCCTCAACGCCCAGCTGGAAGCCAGCATGAAAGCCCTGGGGCTGCTGAAAGCCAAGGCCGAGTCCAGCCAGGCACCGATGCGCTTTGACATGATGATCGCCCCCGGCAACGCCGCCGGTGCGAAAATCGTGAACGGTGCTATCATGGCGCTGGTCGAGCAGACCGGCTCCATTGAGCAGGCCGCCCAGGAACTGGGCATCGAGGCGCTGTCTCCGGACGACGCCGGCCACAGCTTCTGACCGATACGGTCTGCCAGATCCGGATATCGGGAGCCAAAGGCTCCCGATATCCTGTAAAGACCAAGAACGAGCCATGGAAAGCCTGTTTCGAATGACGCGGGTTTTCCATGGCTTCTTCAATTGATGCGTGAGTGATTCATGAAACGACACCGTCTACTCCCAGCCCTGGCGCTGGCGCTCGGGGCCGCCCCGGTGCTGGCCGACAGCCATGCCGGCTATCCGATCCAGACCACCCCGATGACCGGCGGCGAAGGCACGGTCGAGCAGTCCGACACCAACGCCTATTCCCTGCCCCAGGCCAACCTGTCCATGACCAAGCGCCTGGACTTCAGCGTCGGCAACAGTTTCTTCCGTAACCCCTGGGTGGAGGCACCGGCCAGCACCGACGCCCGCGACGGCCTCGGCCCCCTGTTCAACACCAATTCCTGCCAGGGGTGCCACCTGAAGGACGGCCGGGGCAACCCGCCCAGCGCGGACGCTCCTTCGGTGTCCCTGTTCCTGCGGCTGGCAGTTCCGGCCGATCCGGACACGGACGCGGAGATTCTCCGTGTCCACGGTTTCAAACCCGCCCCCGTCTACGGCAGCCAACTGCAGACCTCGGCCCTGCCCGCCGCCCGGCCGGAGGCCGACCTGATCGTGGAGTGGCAGCCGCTCACCCGGACCCTGGCCGACGGCACCCAGGTGGCACTGCGCCAGCCCCGGTACCGGATTGAAAACCCCAACTACGGCCCCCTGCCGGACAACCTGCTGATGTCCCCGCGGGTGGCGCCCCAGATGATTGGCATGGGCCTGCTGGAGGCGATTCCCATCGATACCCTGGCCGCCCAGGCAGACCCGGACGACCGTGATGGCGACGGCATCTCCGGCAAGCTCAACCAGGTCTGGGACCTGGCCAGCCAGCAAACCGTGCCCGGCCGGTTCGGCTGGAAGGCCGGCGAGCCGAGTGTTCACCAGCAGAGCATGGGCGCCTTCGCCGGTGACATGGGGCTGACGTCCACCCTCAAACCGACCACCGATTGCACGCCCGAGCAGCAGTGCGAACGGTTCGCCTCCGGCGGGGAACCGGAAGTCAGCGACAAGGTGGCCAGTTTCGTGACCTTCTACGCCAAGAGCCTGGCGGTTCCGGCCCGGCGCAATCTGGATGCGCCCTCGGTGCGCCGGGGCGCGGAGCTGTTCAACGAGAGTGGCTGCGCCGCCTGTCACCGGCCGACCTACCAGACCGGCGAGGTCGCCGAGCGTCCGGACCTGAGCCACCAGACCATCTGGCCCTACACCGACCTGCTGCTCCACGATATGGGCCCGGGCCTGGCCGACGGCCGCCCGGAGTTCCTGGCCGACGGCAACGAATGGCGCACGCCGCCGCTGTGGGGTATTGGCCTTGCACAAGTGGTGAACCCACTGGCAGGCTACCTCCACGATGGCCGGGCCCGCACCCTGGAGGAAGCCATCCTCTGGCACGGTGGCGAGGCCCAGGCCGCGGCCGACCGGTACAGCCGCCTTCCGGCGGAGGACCGCCAAGCGCTGATCGACTTCCTGCAATCGCTCTAAGGTACTGACATGCAACGACTGACCCGACTGCTGCTCGCCTGCACCTGGCTGCTGACTTCCGGACTCGCCGTCGCCGGCGACACCACGGACCTCGACCGCCAAGCCCGACACCTCTGGTATGACGGCATCCTGTCCGGCTACCAGGCCCTGGCCCGGGAAGCCCAGACCTTCGCCCGGGTTGCCGGTGATTACTGCCAGGCTCCGGAGCAGACCACCCTGGCGCAGGTACGGGATGCCTGGCAACGGGCATTCCTGGCCTGGCAGGCGGTACGTTTCGTCGATTTCGGGCCGGTGGAAAACGACAACCGGGCCTGGCAGTTCCAGTTCTGGCCCGATCCGAAGAACCTGGTCGCCCGCAAGGCCCGGGCGCTGCTGACCTCCGGCGCCCCGGTGACCCGGGAGCAGGTGGAACAGGGTGGCGTCGCCGTCCAGGGTTTCCCCATGGCTGAGTATCTGTTGTTCGACGACGCTTTCGGCACCAGCGACCAGGCGTTGCCGGCAACGTCCAGCTGCGCCCTGCTGACCGCGGTGGCCGGCCACATCGCCGACAACAGCCAGCAACTGCTGGCCGACTGGCAGGCGTTCCGGCCCCACTATCTCGACACCGCCCAGTTCCGCGACACCACCCTGCGCGCCGGCGTCGCCGCCCTGGAAATTCTGGAAGAGCGACGCCTGGCCCAGCCCATGGGGCTGCGCGGCACGGGCAAACGCTCCGTCTACGTCGCCGACGCTTGGCGCAGCGGCCGCAGCCTGGCCGGCATCGAAGCCTCGGTGCGCGGTCTGCACCAGTACTTTTTCCCGGGACTGGCGTTGCTGCTTGAGCACAGTGACCAGCCGGAACTGGGCCCATGGATCGACGCCCAGTTCGGGGAAGTCCTGGAGCACTTCCCGGCGCTGCGCCAGCCGATGGCCCCCCTGCTGGCCCCCGAGGGCCATTTTGGCGCCCTGCAGGGCCTGTACGTGGACCTGTCCCAGCTGGCCGTCCTGGTCAATGACCAGGCGGCGGTTGCCCTCGGCGTGGTCCGTGGCTTCAATTCCAGCGACGGTGACTGAGGAGGCGGCGACATGGCGCAGCTGAACCGCAGGCGTTTTCTCCAGGGCGGACTGGCCGGAAGCCTGGCCCTGACGCTGACCGGGTGCGGCTTGCTGCCCCGCACGACCGGGCCGGCGCCGGATCAGTACGGCGGTGCGTTGGGGCTCCCCGACGGCACGTTCGGGGTTGGCGTCGTCGACCGTCGGGGTCGGCTGCTGTGGCAATCGCCGGTGGCCACCCGCTGCCACAGCGGCTGCAACCGGCCGGCGGCGGACGAAATCCTGTTCTTTGAGCGGCGTCCGGGCTGGTCCTTTTATGTGTTCGACCGTCACACCGGCGAGCGCCGCTACCACATCCGGGCCGCCGACGGCGAACATTTCGTCGGACACGGGGTGTTCTCTCCCGACGGCCGCTGGCTGTACGCCACCGCCAGCCGCTACGAGGAAGGCGAAGCCATCGTCGCGGTATACGATGCCCGGAACGGGTACCGGCGGGCCGACACCTTCGATCTGGGCGGTATCGGCCCGCACCAGATCACCCTGCATCCGGACGGCGATACCCTGGTGGTCGGCCTGGGCGGCATTCTCACCCATCCGGACTATGACCGAATCAAACTGAATCTGGACACCATGGACCCGGCCCTGGTCCTGATGGACCGCCACAGCGGCGAGATCGTCGGCCGCGTCCGGCCCGGCCATCATCACCAGAGCACCCGCCATGTGGACGTTGGCCCCGACGGCACCGTGTATGTCGCCTACCAGTACCAGGGCCCCCGTTATGAAACGCCCGCGCTACTGTCCCGGCTCGAGGGCGGCCAGCTACGGGAGATCCGGTTCGAGGACGACACCCAGGCGGCTCTGGCCAACTACATCGCCAGTGTCATCGCCCACCCGGAAAACGATCTGGTGGCCGCAACCTCTCCGGTCGGCGGCACCGCGGTGATATTCGAGGGGCCCAGCGGCCGGCTGCGGGCCCGGCTGTCGCTGCCGGACTGCGCCGGTATCCAGCCACTGGCCGGCGGCGACTTTCTGATTTCCTCCGGGCGCGGCAAGCTGGTCCGGCTCGGCGGCGACAACCGCCCGACGGAACTGGCCAGCCTGCCGGTTTACTGGGACCACCATCTGGTGTGAACCGCCCCCGGAATTTCTTTCTGATCCTCGCCAGCAACGTACTGACCCAGCTCGGAGATCGGCCGATCGGCCCCTGGACATGGCCGGTGGCAACAAGCGCACCGATGACACCGCCGTGAGCAACACCGTCATCGGTATGCTGCTCCTGGTCACCGGTGTCTGAGCGGAGCTACCGCTACACCGGCTTTCCCTCGTTCAGGGCCAGGGCCCCCTTGACGATCCGGTAGATGGCCCAGATCGAGGTGCCCAACAAAATGAACCAGCCAATGATCAGGGGCACGGTCAGCATGCCGATCACCCCCCACAGCAGCGCGATCCAGAACGTCCGGATCTGCCAGCGGAAATGACGTTCGATCCAGGTGCCCCGCACGTCATCGAGCTTGAGATAATTGAGAATCACCCCCGCCAGCACGGTCACGCCCCCCAGAAAGAAGGCCAGCGCCTGCAGGATATAGACCGCCACGGCCAGGTTCCGGGCCGGGTCGGAGCGCTGCTCACGGGGGTCGGGGTTCGCAGGAATGTAGTCGGGTTCGGCCAAAATCTGTTCTCCAGGGACAAGGGAAACGCCAGTCTATCACAGCGCCCGGGCCAGGCCGCCGTCAACGCGCCTCCGGCCGATACCCCAACCGGAAGCCACCCCAGTGCCTGCCGTTCACGTAGATGGGCACGGACAGGTCGTGCATGATTTCACCGGTATCGCGGCGATAAGTCTGCAACAGCATGGCCTGGGTGTGGGTGCCACAGCGGATGCCGGTCCGGTCGTTGAACAGCCGCTTACTGCGGCTCCGGACCAGGTCCACATCCGGATCGCCCGTGGGGGCGTGGGCAAACGCCTGGTTGTGGGTGGGCACATAGCCGTCCCGGGCACAGGCAATGGCAAACACCAGCGCCTCGTGAGACTGTTTGATCCGTTCCTGAATGGCCGGAAGATGCTGATCGGTGAAGCCGTCGAAACGGGTGGAGTACTTCTGCGGCCGGGTGTTGGGGATGGGCTCCCGGTGGCTGTCGAACAGGTCGGCCTCGCTCAGATGGCCTTCGCGAATGGCCTGCTCGAACAACTGTCCCACCTGCTCGGCTCCGGCCCGGGCCTGCTCGTAGAAGAAGCGGTGGTAACTGGCCTCGCTGTTCAGGGCAAAGGCCGCGTTCCCCTGCTCCGCCAGCTCCATCAGCGTGCCGGCCTGTTCCGCCAGCCCGGCCACGCTCTGGTCACTTTCGGAAATCTGGTCCTTGAGGGTCTCGATGGCGGCGAACACCCGGGCCAAGCTCTGTTCGTTGGCCTGATCAATCTCGGCGATGCGGGCGACCTGCTGCTGGACCCGGTCGGAATGGTCACGAATCTGTTCCAGCCGTTCGCCCACGCTTTCCACCGACGCCAAGCCGCTGTCGACACCCTGGGCAAGATCTTCGATTCGTTGCACGATCAGTACCGTGTCGGAACGGATCTCCTCCAGCGTTTCCGAAACCTCGCTGGTGGCTTGACCGGTGCGACTGGCCAGCTGCCGGACTTCGTCGGCCACCACCGCGAACCCCCGCCCCTGTTCCCCCGCCCGCGCCGCTTCGATGGCCGCGTTCAGGGCCAGCAGGTTGGTCTGCTCGGCAATCCCCTGGATGGTGGCGGTGACCCCCTGTATCCGGTTGGACTTCTCGTTCAGTTCCTGGATCAGACGGAGGTTTTCTCCCGATTGCCGGTGCACCTGCCGCACCCGTTCGATCGCCTCGGCCAGCGCCGCCCGCCCTTCCTCGCTGGTGACACTGGCCTGGTGGGCCATGGTGGCGGCATCGGTGGCCTGCTGCGACGACTCCCGGACACTCGCGGTGATCTGCCCGGCATAGTCGGCCATCTGGGCGATTTCATCGACCTCGCGGTCCAGGCGCAGCTTAAGCTGATCCACCGCATGGGACACCTGGGCCGCGGATATGGCGTTGCGATCGGCGCTGCCGGACAAGGTCTCCACCAGCGCCCGACCCGCCTGGGCGTCCGCCAGCAGGGCGGCACACCGCTTCCGGAGCGGATCGCCCTCGGCCAGACGTCCCTCGGCCAAGGCCGCCAGCCGGCGATCGAGCGGGTCCAGGACCCGGACGATGACAAAGACCAGCGCCCCCGCCAGCCCCAGAACAAGCCCCATCAACAGGGCCGTCACATCCAGGCCGAAGACGGTCGCCATCACGACCTCCACCAGGACCAGGCCGAGCGCGACCGCCAGCCCCCAGTACATCGCAGTCCGATCAAGCAGTCCCATAACCGTTCCATCGTTATTGTTGTCGGTTTCACATTGGTACTCACACCATCCGCCAGCCTACTGAATCGTGCCGGCTGAATAACTCATACTTTAGTGCAGTCATGGGGAGTATCGGCCAAATCCGACGATTCTAAAACCACAACGCCGAAGGCCCGGACGACACGTCTGGTATCGTCCGGGCCTTCGGCGTGATCGGTGGCCGGTGGTGATCAGGCGCCGATGATGCCACCGTCGTCGCGGGTGACAATCACCGTGGCGTCACGGGGTCTCGGGTCGCTGGCATCCGGCCAGTTGCCGGCCGGGTGCTGGATGTTCACGAACAAAGTGCGAACGTCCGGCGTGGACACCACGCCCGTCACCTCGCAGCCCGTGGGGCCGACGAAGAAGCGTTTGATTTCCCGGGTTTCCGGGTTCGCCGCCAGCATCATGTTGTTCTGGTAGGGGGCGTCGTCGGAACCGTCGGTCTGGATCCACAGGCGACCGTTGTAGTCGAACCACAGGCCGTCCGGCGAGTTGAAGATGTTGTCGTCATCCAGGGTCACCACCGCTTCACCGTCGACCACGGTTTCCGTGCCCTGGGTTCCGGCGAACACGAAGATGTCCCACTGGAAGCCGGTGGCAGCGTGGTCGTTACCGGCTTCCTGCCAGCGGATGATGTGGCCGGTCTGGTTGTTGGCAACCGGGTTGGCGGCGTTGACCTGATCCTCGGTCCGTTGCGAGTTGTTGGTCAGGGTGAAATAGACCTCACCGGTGTTGGGATCGATGGCGCCCCACTCGGGCCGGTCCATCGGTGTGGCGCCGGCGATGTCCGCCGCCAGCCGGGTATTGAGCAGCACATCCGCCTGGTTTTCAAAACCCTCGAAGACAATGTCGCCCACGGTGGTCCCCATGGCCGCCTGAACCTTGGCGGCAAAGTCCGGGTCTTCCAGGTCCAGGGGCAGCCAGTCGCCACTGCCGTCATCGTTAAAACGCGCCACGTACAGGGTGCCTTCGTCCAGCAGATAGCCACCGGCGGTGGCCGCGTAGTATGGCTGGGACGACACAAACTTGTAGATGTACTCGAAGCGGGAATCGTCGCCGGAGTAGCAGACCACCGGCTCCCCTTCCCGCACCGGCGCGAAAATCACGCCCTCATGGCCAAAGCGGCCCAGCGCCGTGCGTTTCTGCGGTTTGCTCTGGGGGTTGAAGGGGTCGATCTCGACCATGAAGCCGTAGGTGTTGGCCTCGTTGCGATAGTCGTCGGCGGCGCTGCCGGAGCCCGGCGTGATGTCGAAACGAACATAGGCATCGGCGCCGCTGTCCGCCAGTTCCCAGTCATAGCGGCTTTCGCTGCCGACGCCATGGCGTACCTGCTCACGGGGCTGGGAAGCGCCTTTGTTGGCGAAGTAGCCGTGCCAGTTCTCCTCGGCCGCCAGATAAGTGCCCCAGGGGGTCGGCCCCATGGAGCAGTTGTTCAGGGTGCCGCGGGTTTCGGTGGCGTCCGGGCTGAACTTGGTCACCAGCTTGTGATAGCCGCGCAACGGGCCGCGGATGTCCATCTCGGTATTGCCGGTGATGCGGCGGTTGAAGGGGCTGCCGTGAACAAGGTCCCAGACGCCGGCACTGTCACGCTTGATGTGGACCACGGAGACACCGTGCGCGGCGATTTCCTTGCGTACTTCGTCCGCCGGGCGCAGGCCGTTGACATAGGAGGGGCCGGTGGCGTGCAGGGCATTCTGATTGATGTACTCGTGGTTCATCACCAGCACCCCCTCGCTGGAGCTGTTGCCCCCCGCTTTCAGGTCGATCGGGAAGAAGTGCATACCGTCGTGGTGCATGCCCACCTGCTGCTCCTGGTCCTCCCCGGAGTTGGTACCGTCGGGACGGTATTCCGGGTAGGCACCGGTGATTGGGGTTCCCCAGGGCAGAAACGCGACGGCACTGTAACCTTCCGGCACCACCACGCGGTTCTCGGTCGATACCGGTACCGCCTTGAAGCCGAGCTCGGTGGAAGCAACGCCACTGCTGGAGGCACGGTCGTCATCGTCGTCGCTGCCACAACCCGCCAGGCCCGCGCCCATCAGGCCGGCCAGGGCCGCGCCACGCTCCCTTTCATGATGGTGCGGCGCTGCATACGGGCGGCGAGGATGTCGCCAAAGGGGGTGTTGCCGGACCGGTTCACCACCGGCTCGTAGTTGGGGTCCAGATACTGGGGATCAAGATGATGCTTGGCCATGGTTGCCTCTCTCAACGGTCGACATGGGGTGTTTTTTGGAGAGGCCAGTTTCGGCGGCAAATATGACAGGGCCGGAACTGTTTGACGACAGTCCGGTTAACATTTTTTTACATGCGGGAGAGCGTGCCGGGGCCCTGGCACGGGGCCCCGGTCAGAACGGTTACTGCGTCATTTCCTGGCGGGCGTCGTCCATGTCGTCCCCGGCTTCTTCCGCGGCATCGCCGATGTTATCGGCGGCATTCTCCGCGCCTTCCTGGATTTCACCGAGCGCACCTTCATCCTGGCCGGTGGCTTCCTCGTAGGTTTCTTCGATCGTGTTACCGGCTTCGTCCATCATCTCGCCGGCGTTGTCGGCGGCCTGGTCAAAATCCGGGCCTTCGTCCTCGGAACTGCAGGCCACCAGGGTGATGGACGAAGCCAGGGCCAGAGCCAGTACGAGTTGCTTTTTCATCGCGTTTCCCTCCCTTGAAGTCATTGAAAACCGACCTAGAGGGTACGCGGGGGGTCGGAACAAAGGCAATTACGGGGCAATTACCCTTTGGTTAACCGCAGCTTGAGCAGGGCGGCAGACCGTCGATCGTGAGCACGTGATCCAGGCTCAGCAACGCGCCCCGCCCGAGCAGAATAAAGTCCCGTCCGGCCCGGTTGAACAGGTCCCGGATGACATCATGGGCGATGCACACCTGGCCGGCGCTGTCCCGGTAGACCACCTCCACCATACGGCCGGAGGTCAGGCATTGACGGAGCATGTCCTGCACTGTCCAGTGGGCAAGCGCGTCCTGAGGCTTGTAGGCGGTCATGGCGACGTCCTGTTCGGGGGGCGGTCTCGCCTTTCAGTCTGGTCCAGGATCTCCGGTTCCGCCACTGGCCGGCGCCTTGTCATATCGAGCCAACCCTCCGCCACAGCCGGACGACTGTTGAATTGCCAGATTGTCCGACATAAATTGAAGGCACACCCTGAACACAAGGAGAGTCCGAGATGACCGCCCAAACCCACCAGCCCCCTGAGTCCCCGCCCGTCCAGTCCCCACCCCCTGGGACCACAGCCACGGCCGGGGCCGATTGGAAAGATCCCAAGCGCTACCTGTGGCTGCTGGGACCCGCGCTGCCCGGCATCGGCCTGGCCGCACTGACCGGATACGCCCTGGCACCGAAAAAGCTCAAGGCTCTGGCCTGGACCGGACCGGCTCTGGTACATGCCATCATTCCGGCGCTGGACCGGGCCATCGGCGAGGACCCAAGCAATCCCCCGGAGACGGCCGTCCGCTCCCTGGAGCAGGACAAGTACTATGACCGCATCGTCAAGGCCTTCATTCCAACCCAGTATGCGATGACCGTCCTGGGCGCCTGGCTGGCCAGCCGCAAGAAAACGCCCCTGGAGGACAAGATCGGCCTGACCCTGACCGTGGGCGCGATCAACGGTGTCGGTATCAATACCGCCCACGAGCTGGGCCACAAACCGAACAGGCTGAACAAGCTGTTGGCCATGGCAGCGCTGGCACCCACCGGTTACACCCACTTCGTGGTGGAACACAATTTCGGCCACCACAAGCGCGTGGCCACGCCGGAGGACCCGGCCAGCAGCCGGCTGGGTGAAAGCTTTTGGAAATTCCTGCCGCGCACGGTGATCGGTGGCATCCGGTCCTCGATCCAGATCGAGAAGGCACGCCTGGCACGGCGCGGCAAGTCGTTCTGGAGCCTGGACAACGAACTGCTGCAGGGCTGGCTCATGAGCGCCGGCTTCTTTGGCGCCACCACCCTGATCTGCGGCCCCCGCGCCCTTCCCTTCCTGGCCGCCCAGGCGGTGTATGGCGCCAGCCTGCTGGAAAGCGTGAACTACATCGAGCACTATGGCCTGCTGCGGCAGAAGGACGCCAACGGCAAGTACGAGCGCACCCGCCCGGAACACAGTTGGAACAGCAACCACATCGTCACCAACCTGTTCCTGTACCAGCTGCAGCGGCACTCCGACCATCACGCCCACCCGACCCGGAGCTTCCAGGCGCTCCGGCACTTCGAAAAGGCCCCCCAGCTACCCGGCGGCTACGCCTCTATGTTGTTGCCGGCGTACATTCCGAAGTGGTGGTACGAGGAAATGGACAAGCGGGTGATCGAGCACTACGAAGGGGATCTGTCGAAAATCAACTGGGACCCGGATCGCAAGGAGGAACTGATGGCCAAGTACGCCGACTACGCGGCGAACGTGGCGGCCGAGGCCCGGGCCCGGCGCGAAGGTTCCTCCAAGTCCTCCGAGGCGGCCTGACGCCCGCTCCGGAGACGGCCGGGCTTCCGGGCGGGAGCGCCGCTCAGAGGCCCGGCCGTGCAGGCATTGAACCGGACGGCACGGGTCAGAACCACTCCGGCCGCATGGTCAGGCAGGTGTCGTCCTGGTTGCGCAGCAACACCAGATCCTGGGCCACGGTGGGCAATTCCCAGTGGAAGAAATACTGGGCAGCCTGGAGCTTGCCCAAGTAGAAATGCCGCTCGCCATCGTCAGTCGCCGTGTCCAGGCCGGCAACGGCGGCATTGGCCTGGCGCAGCCACATCCAGGCCACCGCGATATGACCGAACAGGTGCAGGTAGCAGGCGGCATTGGCCAGGGGTCTGTCCGGGTTGCCCGACATCAGGGCCTGGCCCAGGCTCTGGGTCACCCGCACCGCCTGTTGCAGGGTCTCGCTCAGGGACAGTGCCCAGGGCTGGCAGCGTTCGGAACTGGCCGCCTCCAGGTCCCGCTGCATCGCCTGCAACAGCAACTGCAGGCCGTGCCCCTGGTCCTGCCAGACCTTCCGGCCAAGCAGGTCCAGGGCTTGTATGCCGTTGGTTCCCTCGTGAATCGGATTCAGACGGTTGTCCCGCCAGCACTGCTCGACCGGATACTCGCGGGTGTAACCGGCGCCGCCGTATACCTGGATTGCCAGATCGTTGGCTTTCGGACCATATTCCGAGGGCCAGGCTTTAATTACCGGAGTCAGCAGGTCCAGCAGTTTGCCGGCTTCCATTCGCTTCTGCCCATCCGGATGGGTGTGCTGGTCGTCCACCAGGCGCGCGCCGTACAGGCACAGAGCCAGACCGCCTTCGCTGTAGGCTTTCTGGGCCAGCAGCATGCGGCGTACATCGGCATGTTCGATGATGGGCACCTGCGGGCTTTCGGGGTTCTTTTCGCCGGCTTTGCGGCCCTGCAGGCGGTCCTTGGCGTATTCGAGGCTGTGCATGTAGCCGCGATAGCCGATCACAGCGGCGCCGAAGCCCACACCAATGCGGGCTTCGTTCATCATCTGGAACATGTACTTCAGGCCCTGATGGGGTTCGCCTACCAGGTAGCCGTGGCAGGGAGCGTCGTCACCGAAGCTCAGGGCGGTACTGGTAGTGCCACGATAGCCGAGTTTGTGGATCAGGCCGGCGAGGCTGACACCGTTACGGTCGCCCGGGTTGCCATTCTCGTCCACATGGAATTTCGGGACGATGAACAGGGAGATGCCTTTTACGCCCGCCGGTGCGCCTTTGATTTTCGCCAGCACCATGTGGACGATGTTCTCGGTGATGCTCTGTTCGCCACCGGAGATGTAGATTTTGGCGCCTTTGATCAGATAGTGGCCGTCGTCGGTGGGCGTGGCGGAGGTGCGGATGTCCGCCAGGCTGGAGCCGGCGTAGGGCTCGGTCAGGGCCATGGTGCCGCTGTAGCGGCCGCTGAGCATATTGGGCAGGAATTTGGTTTTCTGTTCGTCGTTGCCGAATACACGAATCAGGTTGGCGGCGGCGGTGGTCAGAAACGGGTAGCCGGCGGTACCGGGATTGGCGGCGGTGAAGAAGCCGTTGCAGGCGGCCATGATGGACTCGGGCAGTTGCATGCCGCCGAGGTCGTAGTCGTATCGGCCGGCGAGGAAGCCGGCTTCGGCGTAGGCATCGAAGGCCTGTTTGACATCCGGGAGCATTTCCACCTGGCCGTTGACGAATTTGGGTTCGTCTTTGTCAGCGGCGCTGTTGTGGTTAGCGAACTTTTCTTTCGCCATTTTGTCGGCGGTTTCGATGACGGCGTCGAAGGTGTCTTTGCTGTGTTCGCTGAAGCGCTCGCGTTCGGTGAGGGCTTCGGTGTTCATGACTTCGTAGAGCTGGAATGTCAGGTCGCGGCGGTCGATCAGGGTGTCGGTCATTCTGGGTCTCCTGTAAATTACGGCTAGCCTCTCACATCCTCTACGGTTGTTGAAATTGTCATTTCTGACTTATTAAGGGAGTGGCCCTGTAAAGCGCCCTGCTAACCCGGATTTCTCATGAGGGGATAAAAGAAAGCGGCTGAAAGTGCTATAGTTTCAGGGCCTTACACCATTTACCAAGCACCAACAGCCGCTATCCAAAATGGTACCTGAAAAACTGACCTTCTCGCCACTCTCTCGCCGTCAAATTGAAGCCGATTTCTCCGGTGGCCACATCACCTCCGATGCCGGATTGCTCTTGCTTCGCGAAGTCGACAAACAACACCAGCTCACTCAGCGCCTGGCTAGGGTGCTGGACGATACTCGTAATCCGGTGCTGGTTCGCCACAAGCTTCAAACCATGGTCCGGCAGCGGGTCTTTGGCGTGGCTGCCGGGTACGAAGATCTGAACGATCACGAAACGTTACGCGCTGATCAGGCACTTCAGACCGCAACCGGTGAAGATGCCATTCTGGCGGGCAAATCGACCTTGTGCCGGATGGAAC
>MDTD01150127.1_pt1 | contig 32528 bp, 34 predicted proteins | sample 811221 | NCBI WGS metagenome assembly MDTD01 (sample SAMN05326646, study PRJNA326480) | marine metagenome | isolation source: seawater | place: Pacific Ocean: South West | collected 2011
CCACGTTGATAGGCTGGATGTGGAAGCGCAGTAATGCGTGTAGCTGACCAGTACTAATAGCTCAATTGGCTTGATTTATGCACTGAAAAAAATTTTTACTGATTATTAATATTGTTATTTTTTTAAGTCACTTAAACTAATTCTTGATCCAGTTTTATAGTTCTTCTTCGATTTTTTACCAATTATGAATTCCCATTTGTTTGCACTTAAACTGTATCCTGGTCTAATTCTTTTAATGTTCTTGACAGAAAACAATTCTCCTTTTTTAATTTCTTTTACAACATAAATTGATCTCTGGAATTTTATATTCTTGAGCTCATTTTTCGACCTTGTAAACTGTTTTTTTCCAATTAAAGACCAAGCTTTAAACATATCTTCTTTAAACTTTTTTATTTGTCTACCTTTTATAGAAAATTGAATATCCAAACCAGTTTTTTGTCCTTCTAGCGCAATGTGTTTTTCAATTACCCTTGCCCCACGAGATATAGCAATCATTGCAACTGAGTTATCCGTTGAATGATCTGAAAATCCAATTGGGCAATTAAATTTTTTTTTTAAGATATCAATGTTATTTAAATTAAAATCCTTATTTTTTGCTGGATATGAACTGACACAATAAAGTAGTACCAATTGTTGGCATCCAGAATTTTTAGCTATTGAAAAAGTTTTCTTTATTTCATCTAAACTTGCAAGTCCAGTTGAAATTATTACTGGTTTTCCCAATTTACAAATTTTTTTTACAAGTGAGCTATCCTGCATTTCGAACGAAGATATTTTATAAAGATTACTATTTAAATTTTTTAATAGATTAACTCCCTCATCATCATAAGGAGTGCTAAAGCAGGGCATATTTATTTTTTTTGCATATCGAAACAATTCTTTTTGCCAGCTTAAAGGTGTTTGAGCCTTTTTGTATAAATCCCATAATTTGTAACCTTTCCAAATCCCATCTTTAACAAGAAAATCGTTTCTAGAAGAATCAATAGTCATATTTCTAGGCTCGTAAGTTTGAAGCTTAACAATATCAGCACCATTTTTTTTTGCTGCAAGAATTAGTTTTTTTGCATTAATAATATTACCATTATGGTTTGCAGATATCTCAGCAATGAACACCGGGGGAAATTTTTCATTGAAAATTCTATTAATAATTTTTTTCATTACTTATTAATCAATATATCTATTAAGGTAAAAAGCTTCAGCATATTTTACTCCACAACTAACACCACGATAACTTGCTAAAGATTTAACTGATTTAATAGATCTACTATGAGGGTAATTTCTTAACTCATCTTTATAGAATTTTAATAATTCAATTTTTTTCGTTAGATGTTTAGAAATATCAATAAAATAATTAGGCTGAAAGTTTTTGCCTTTAAATAAAGCCCAGTCTGTGCTTGAAGGCACTTCAAAACTCAATATTTTTTTAACACTTAAATTGTTTATTGGTCTACAGGCAGTAATAACTGCTTCAAAAGTTATTCGATGATCAATATTTAAACAATTTGAAAAATGTGTAAAAATTGTATCAGGTTTATAATATTTAATTTTTCTCTCTAAAGCTTTTATAATTTTTAACAAAGGAATTTTATCCATAGAATTGTCAGGGAAATCAAAAAAAAATGGTTTTGAAAATAACATCTTTTTAAATAACCTCTCACAAGCATTTTTTCTTTTTTTAATTTTTTTCTTATTATTGCCTCTTGAAGAAACACCATTTGTCATAAAAATAAAATTTATCTTGTTATCTTTATTTAATTTAGAAATAGTTCCACCACATCCAAGAATTTCATCATCAGGATGTGCAGCTATAATTAAAATTTTGTTATTTTTCATTTTTAAAAATTTGTACTTTTGCTTTTATTTTTTTACTATTAAATTTGACATCATTAAACACAAATTTAAATTTTTTAAATTCTAAAAAAGCGTTAGGATAATCAGGTGCATCCAACATTCTTAAAAAATCATAAAGTTTTTTAGTGTTATTGAATTCTTTTAAAGATATTTTACTTTCAGAAGGAAGTCTTCTTTTAAAAAAAGATGACCTGCCCTTTTGTGGTTTAAATATTATTTTTTTCATTAAAGATAATTTAATTATCATTTTGATGGAGATTCTCTCAATCCTTGAATATATTTCTGAAGCTCTGCCATTCAAACTTAGACTTTTGATTAAGCAAATCTCACCAGTATCTATTTTGTTATCTATCTTAAATGCGGTAAGTTTAGTTTTTTTTATTCCTTTTAAAATTTGATTCTGCACAGGACTTCCGCCTCTAAATTTTGGTAAAGAGGAACAGTGAAATTGAATACAAAAAAATCTTCTGTAAATTGAGGAAGGTATCTTTTTTGACCAATGAATAAAAAAAATTATTTTGGGTTTAATTTTATCAATTCTTTTAATCGAAATATTTTTTTGTAAATGAAAAGATTTGTCAAGTTTTAAAAAATTTTCCTTATTCCAAATTTTTTTTGTAATAATGAGATATTTCATTTTTTTTTAATTAATAAGTAATATTTTTTTTTTTGAAAATAAAAAAATGCAGGGTAATTTTGGGGATCACATATTCTTAAAATATTGAACTGTTTTTTGATACTTTTATTTATGTCTAATTTACTATCTGCAGGTTTTCGTAAACGAAATTTAGATATTTTTCCAACTTGCTTTCTAGAAATTGGAGGTTCTTTAAATTTTTTTAGGTGTCTCAAAAATTTGATAATTAATCCTAAGCTCTCTTTTAATTGGATTTCTTTAATTTCTTTAAATAAATAATCTTTTTTAAAAAAAATTTTTTTTTGAAAATATATATTTCCATCATCTATTTTCTCGGAAGCCTCTATTAAAGAAAAATATATTTTACTTTTGCCCTTAATTAATTGCCAAGTTAATGGTGACATTCCACGTCCATAAGGTAACTTTGACTCATGTGGTATGAGATTATATTTTGATCTTTTTAAGTAATTTACACTTATTTTTTTGAAATAACTAAAAATTATATTGACTTCATAATTTTTTTTTAAATTTTTATCATCATGAGTTATGTGGATTTTCCTACAATATTTACTTAAATCTTTCTTAATTGTATCTAGATAATTTCTTGCCCACGAAGTTTTACTAATTAAAAGCTGGATTTTCATTTTATTTATTTTAAAAACGTGTTTAAATTATTATAAAGTCCTTTATGAATAAATCTAATAAATATCTCAAAGTTATCGATCAAATTCAAAAAATAAGATCTAAAAATAACCTTAATTGGATGAATATATTGAGACTTGCTTTTGAATTAGATCCGAAGAGGGCATCAAAAATTATGAAAAAGATTAATTATGATGATAAAAAAATTTCTAAATTACTCAATAAGCTAAATTAATGTTTGAGAATAAAACAATTTTAATAACTGGCGGAACAGGCTCATTTGGTAAGCGATTTACCAATATCTTGCTTTCAAGGTATAAAAAAATTAAAAAACTTATCATATTCTCTAGGGATGAATTGAAGCAATTTGAAATGTCAAATTATTACAAAACATCGTTAAATTTTAAAAAACTAAGATTTTTTATTGGAGATATAAGAGATAAACAAAGATTAGACATGGCATTACGAGATGTTGATATTGTGGTGCATGCAGCAGCACTTAAACATGTCCCATCAAGCGAGTATAATCCATTCGAGACAATAAAAACTAATGTTATTGGAACTCAAAACGTAATTGAGTCATGTATTGAAAATAATGTTTCAAATTTAGTTTCTTTATCAACAGATAAGGCAAGTTCTCCTGTTAATTTATATGGTGCAAGTAAATTAGTTGCTGACAAAATAGCTGTCGGAGCGGAATATATTAAAGGAAAAACAAAAATGATTTCTGCAGTAGTTAGATATGGTAATGTTATGGCAAGCAGAGGGTCAATTATTCCCATATTATTAAAAAAAAAAAATCAAAAGATTATTAAATTAACTGACAAAGATATGACCAGATTTAACATTTCTTTAGATGAAGCAATCGAACTTGTTTTGTTATCTCTAAAAAAAGCCAAAGGGGGAGAAATTTTTGTTCCTAAATTGAATAGCTATAGATTAATAGATTTAGCAAAAGCAATTGCTCCTAAAGCAAAACTTTTATTTTCAGGAATAAGACCTGGAGAAAAAATTCATGAGGAAATGATTTCTTTTACAGAAAGCGCAAATACTATTGAATATAATAAATACTTTATTATTTTACCAAGTTTTAGAGAATATAGTATAGCTGAATATGTAAAAAAAAATGGTGGAAAAAAAGTTGTAAATAGATTTTCATATTCAAGCAATACCAATAAGAATTTTCTTAAAATACCTGAAATAAAAAAAATTGTTGCTAAATTGTAAAATAAATGATTCCTTATAGTAAGCAATCAATCAGTAAAGAGGACGTGTCAAGTGTAATCAAGGTTATGCGTTCAAATTTACTAACACAAGGAAAACATCTTAATATTTTTGAAAATCAAATAGCAAAATTTGTTGGCTCAAGATTTTCTGTAGCAGTTTCAAGTGCATCAGCTGGACTTCATTTGTCATGTCTAGCACTTAATGTCTCAAAAAAAGACACAGTGTGGACAGTCCCAAATACTTTTATAGCATCAGCTTCTTGCGCACTTCATTGTGGAGCTAAAGTTGATTTTGTTGATATAGATGAAAATACACTTAATATTTGTGTCAAAAAATTGGAAAAAAAACTTTTAATTACTCCAAAAAAAAAAAGACCAAGTGTAATTATTCCAGTTCATTTTGCAGGACAACCAAATGAGCAAGAGAAATTATTTCGTTTATCGAAAAAATATGGATTTAAAATAATTGAGGATGCATCTCACTCTTTAGGTGCTAAAAGAAAAAATCAAAAGGTAGGAAACTGTAAATGGTCAGAGCTTACAGTCTTTAGTTTTCATCCAGTAAAACCAATCACGACTGCAGAAGGCGGTGTAATAACAACAAATAACAAAAAACTCTACGACAAGTTAAGAATTCTTCGAAATCATGGAATTTCTAGAGATTATAAAAAGTTAAGATATAAATCATTTTGGTATTATGAACAAATTGCCTTGGGTTTTAATTATAGGATGAATGAAATCCAAGCTACTTTAGGCTCTAGTCAGTTAAAAAGAATAAAGAAATTCAATATTTTTAGAAATAAGGTTGCGAAAAATTATTTTAAAAGTTTAAAAAATTTGCCAATTAAATTACCGACTATTCAAAAAGATAATTACTCTACATTTCACTTATTTGTCATTAATTTTGATGAAAAAAAAATTAAAAAATCATACGATCAAATTTATAGAGAATTGATAAAGAATAAAATAGGTGTCAACTTACATTATTTGCCTGTTCACTTGCAGCCAGTTTTTAAAAAATTTAAATTCAAAAAAGGAGATTTCCCTGTGTCTGAAAAACACGCAAGAACAGGTTTTAGTTTACCGATTTTTTACAAAATATCTAGAAAGGAACAAAAAAAAGTTATTAGAGCTCTTAATAAGGTGTTTAGTAAAAAATGAGATGTAATCAAATATCTTTAGGAACTGCTCAATTTGGTTCAAACTATGGAATTATTAATAAAAAAAAAATTTCATTATCCAATATAAAAAAAATTCTTAGCTTTGCTTCAAAAAATGGAATAAAGTATATTGATACTGCTCACAGTTATGGTGATGCAGAGGAAGTATTGGGAAAAATAGGTGTTAAAAATTGGAAAATATCATCTAAGTTCCCATCTATTCCAAAAAATAAAAACCCTAAAAATTGGATTGAAAAAAAATTTTTTGAAAGCTTAAAAAGACTTAAAATAAAAAAAGTTCAGTCACTATTTATTCATGACGCAAATCAATTAAAAAGTTATAAATTTTCTAAAAAAATTTTTGACATACTAGAAAGAATTAAAAGAGAAGGTTTTATAGATAAAATTGGTATTTCAATTTATAGTCCAAATATAATCAAAAGAGTGACTAGCGATTTTAAGCTAGATATAATTCAAGCTCCAGCAAATATTTTTGATAAAAGAATATTCTCATATGATATTCAAAAAATAATCCAAAAAAAAAAAAATTGAGCTTGAAATTCGGTCAATATTTTTACAAGGTCTAATATTGGAAGATATTGATAAGATACCTAAAAAATTCTTAAGATTTAAATCTTCATTTTTAAAAATAGATAATTTTTCTCAAAAAAACAATATTTCTAAAAAATCTATGGCTCTAAGTTATTTAAATAAAAAGAGATATGATAGACTTGTAGTTGGTGTCGCTTCAGTTAAAGAATTAAACGAAATTGTTAGTTTTATTAAATTAAAAAAAAAAATTGAAATTAATATGAAATTTTACAATAACAAATATTTGATTAACCCAAATTTATGGCAAAAAATAAAATAACAGCAATTATTCAAGCAAGGATCAATTCCTCAAGATTTAAAAATAAGATTTTAAAAAAAATTGAAAATGAAGAAGCAATATTGTACCTAATTTCAAGACTTAAAAAATCTAAAGAAATTAATGATATTTTTGTAGCCATTCCAAAGAGTAAAAATAGCGAAAAATTATATGAAACTTTAGAAAAAAAGAAAATCAAAGTTTTTAGAGGTTCAGAACATAATGTTTTAAAAAGATATTATGAGTGTGCAAAAAAAAATGATATTAAAAACATATTAAGAATTACATCCGACTGTCCTTTTATAGATTTTAAATTGATAGACAAAATGGCAAAGGAGTTTTTTAAAAAAAAAGTTGATTATTTATCCAACACAATTCTAAGATCATTCCCAGATGGATTAGATGCTGAAATTTTTACATTTCAATGTTTGAGTCGTGCAAATAAGAATGTAATATTAAAACACGATAAAGAACACGTCACTACTTATATAAAAAGAAGTAATAAGTTTAAAAAAATTAATTATATAAATGCAGTAGATTGCTCAAAAATTAGAGTTACATTGGACTACAAATCTGACCTCATTTTATTAAGAAAAATTGCAAAAAAATTTAAAAATAAAAAATTTTTTGGACTTAAAGATATTTTGAGTTTTTATAAAAAGAATCCCGAGTTTTTTGAAAAAAATAGAAAATCTATAGAAAAGTTGGAAATGAGATCAAACAGAAATCCATTTTATGTTTGGCAAAAAGCCAACCAATTTATAGCAGGTGGAAATTCTTTATTTTCTAAAAGACCCGATGTTTATATAAAAGATAAATGGCCTACTTATTTTATTAAAGCTAAAGGATGCATGATCAAAGCAATCGATGGAAAAAGTTATTTTGACGCTTCTAATATGGGAGTTGGAACAAATATTCTTGGGTATGCAAACAGCAAAGTAGATAATTTTGTAAAAAAAAGAGTATCTTGTGGAAATATGTCTAGTTTAAATTCTTTGGAGGAAGTTCAGTTGGCAGACCGATTAATATCACTCCATGAATGGGCAGATAAAGTAAAATTCACAAGATCAGGCGGAGAGGCCAATTCAGTTGCAATAAGATTAGCAAGATCGTACACAAAAAAACAAAAAATTGCTTTTTGTGGATATCATGGATGGCATGATTGGTATCTTGCAGCCAATTTAGGTGACTCTAATTCACTTAATGATCATTTGTTGAGAGGATTAAATTCCAAAGGTGTTTATAAAAAACTAAGAGGAAGCATTTTTCCTTTTCAATATAATGATTTAGTTGGACTAAAAAAACTATTAAACAAACACAGAGACATCGGGATAATCAAAATGGAAGTAATTAGAAATGTTAGGCCAAAAAATAATTTTTTAAAAAAAGTACAAAAATTAGCAAAAGATAGAAAAATTATTTTAATTTTTGATGAGTGCACGTCAGGTTTTAGAGAAAATTTAGGAGGTATCCATCTAAAATATAATGTCATTCCAGATATATGCATATTAGGTAAAGCTCTAGGTAATGGTTATGCCATTAATGCAATTCTTGGAAAAAAAGAAATTATGGATCAAGCAAATAATACATTTATCAGTAGTACATTTTGGTCAGAGGCATCTGGATTTACAGCTGCGTTAAAAACTTTAGAAATTATGAAAAAAAATAAATCATGGCGATATATAACCAATTTAGGAAAATATATAAAAAAGAAATGGACAGAAATTTCAAAAAAAAATAATGTAAGAATTAGTATACGTGGTTTGGATCCCCTACCATCTTTTATTTTTAAAAATAACAATTTAATATACAAAACTTTTATAACCCAGGAAATGTTAAAAAATAAGATATTAGCAACCAATACAATTTATGTTTCAATCTCACATAATAAAAAAAATTTAAAAAAATACTTTAATTTGTTGAACAAAATATTTGTAATAATTGCTAAGTGTGAAAAGGGTGATGATATTTACAAATATTTTAATAATGAAATTTCGAGGGCGGATTTTAAAAGACTTAATTAAAAGCGAATGAAAATAAAAGAAATTATAAAAAGGTTATACCCATTTGATTATTCAATCTCTGGAAAAGGAAATGATTTAGCAATAAAGGAATTTAAAAAATTTTTACCATTCGAAATCCACTCATTCGATACAGGAAAGGTATTAAACGGTTGGAAGATACCCCATTCATGGGAATTAATAAAAGGTATAATTAAAGACGGCTCACGGATAATTTTTGATGCTAAAAAAAAAAATTTGGTGTGCCAGTTCAATCAGCTAGCTTTTCGGGTTTTGTTAATTTTAAAGAGTTGAAAAAGAGGATATTTGTCTCAAAAAAATTAAAAAATGCTACCCCATATAACTGGTCAGGTTTATATAGATTTCAAAAACCTTCTTGGGGTTTTTGTATGTCCACTAAAGAACTAAAGAAGATAAAAAAAAAAAGATATAAAATTCATATAGAAACAAAAATCAAAAAATCAAAAATGAGGGTTCTTGAGTATACTTTAAAAGGTAAAAATAAGGACACAATTATCATTAATGCCCATAATTGTCATCCCTTCCAAGCAAACGATGATATATCAGGATGTGCAGTTGGTATCAAATTATTTCAAGAATTAAGAAAAATAAAAAAAAGAAAATTTACCTATACTTTATTAATTGCCCCTGAACTTTACGGACCAATTTTTTGGCTAAAAAAGTTAAAAAAGAAAAAAATTGAAAATCTTAAATATTCAATTCTCTTAAAATCTGTTGGAAATAATAATATAATTAAACTTCAACATTCAGTTAAAAAAAATACTGAAATTGATGATCTAGCCCTTAGAGCAATAAAAAAGTCAAAAGAGAAATTTAAATCAGGAAATTTTAGAACAATTTATGGGAACGATGAAATAGTATTTGATTCACCTGGATACAATATAAGCACAATTACTTTAACCAGATCAACATTTCCAGAGTATCATACCGATTTAGATACTCCAAAGATTACCTCTGAATATAAACTTTCAAAAACTTTATCAATATTAAAATCAATAATTAATAATTTAGAAAAAAAGGTGAGATTTAAAAATAATTATAAAGGAGTTATAGCTTTGTCTAACAGCAAATATAACCTCTATTTAAATGCAGAGTCTCCAGGAATAGATAAAGAAAAATTTACAAAGAGTCAAAGAAACTGGAATTTGTTGATGAATAATCTTCCATCGCTTTTTGAAAGAAAAATGTCCGTTGATCAAATCGCGCAAAATTACAAACTTCCATATAGTCAGGTTCTTAATTATTGTGGCAGGTGGCAGAAAAAAAATCTAATAAAAAAATATTAAATCTTAAAATGTTTTTTAGCTTTATGGATTTTGTTATTATCGGTTAAAAATCGATCACCCACTTGTATTAAATCATTTTTTATATTATCAACTTTATCAATTTTAATAATCCCATTTTTAGCAGCAACAGTAAAACTTTTTTTTGACTTATTTATTATTAAACCACCACAATAAGAATGAAAATTATTTTTTTCAATGAGGCTTGCTCTTTTTAAATAAACTTTTTTTTTATTCAAATAAGTTATTCCTCCAGAATAAGGTTCATCAAATGCATTTATAAATCTTACAATTTCATCTGCTGAATAATCCCAATTAATAAATCCATTATACTTTACATTTAATCGAGGAAAAAAAATTGAATGTCTTTCATTAAATTTTCTAAGTTTAAAATTATGGTTTTTTTTAATTTTTTTTAAGAATTCAATTAAAAATTTCATCTCCTTTTTACATGAAAAATTAAAGAATTCCTTTGGAGTTTTAATTTTTTTTGGGTATTTATATTTTCTTCCTAAATAATAATATCCAGTATCAGACATACCTTGTATAGTTTTTTCATTTAAGTTTTGTAGATAACAACCACCCTCACGCATATTGTTTAAAATCATCCATGAATAATGGGCTCCACCTCTAAATTTTGGCATTGGGATACCCATAAAATCTACTATTTTATTGTTAAATTTTTTTAGTAATTTTTTTTTTATTACCCATGGTTGTCCAAAGCCAATCCCAAGAGTTTTAGTATTTATAATTTTGTAAATTTTGTTATTTTTATTAATGTCACTTGTAGAAACGTATTTAAGTTTATTGTACACTAAATGTTCCTTTAAAGTTTTATTATCTAAAATGACATCATTCAATAATCTTTGGTTTGTGAAATAATTATAATTAATTTTATTTTTTTTTAAATACTTTAGAAAAAATAAAGTACTAACTGAACCACCAAAAACTATGATATGATTTATTTTATTAAATTTCATTAATGTTAATAATTATTAAATACATAATTTAAATGAAAAATAAACTAAAAATCCAACTATCAGAGTTAAAAACAAGCATGGTATCAAAAAGATATGTAGAGTGGATGAATAAAAAAGAAATTGTACAGTTTACCGAACAAAGATTTTTTAAACATACAAAAAAAGATGTAATAAAATTTGTTAAATCAAAAGAGAAGTCACATGATGAATTTTTGTATGGCATTTTTGTTCTTGAACCAAAAAAAAAGATACATATTGGAAATATCAAACTTGGACCTATAAATTTTGATCATTTAACATCAGAGATATCGTATTTCATTGGAGAAAAAAATTTCCAAAATAAAGGTTTGGGAAGCCTAGCAATAAAGAATGTGCTTATTATTGCAAAAAAAAGGTTTAAATTAAAAAAAATTACAGCTGGAGTGTATAATAATAATATTTCATCAAAAAAAGTTTTACTAAAAAATAAGTTTAAATTGGAAGGAAAATTAAAAAAACAATATAAATTTAACAACAAAAGAATTGATGGATTAGTTTACGGAAAGATCATTTCTTTATGATTGGTATATTAGATTTAAAAATTTGTAATTTAGCATCAGTTTCAAGCGCCATATATAAACTTGGATTTGATATAAAAATTGTTAAGATTGATAAAAATAAAGATTTAGAACAAATTTCGCATCTTATAATTCCAGGCGTTGGTTCATTCTCAAATATCTCTAAGGAATTTTTTAAATATGAAAACTTTATTGCAGAAATAAATAGTTTTGTAAAAAAGGGTAATCCAGTTTTAGGTATTTGTTTAGGTATGCAATTTTTAGGCACCGAGGGATTTGAAAATTCAAGAAATAAAGGTTTAAATTTAATTGAAGGCAATGTTAAAATAATGGAATCTGACAATCTTAGAAAATTCAATCTTCCTCATGTAGGTTGGAATGAAATTAATATTATAAAAAATCATAAGATTTTTGAGGGCATTCAAAATAAAAGTAATTTTTATTTTGTTCACTCATATGAATTCAAACTTAATGATCCAAATAACTTATATGCTGAAACAAAACACCTTAAAAATTTTTCGTCTATCATAATCAAAGAGAATGTTGTTGGTTTTCAATTTCATCCAGAGAAGAGCTCAAAAAATGGTTTAAAAATTTTAGATAATTTTTGTAGCTGGAAGTTTTAATGTTAAAAAAAAGAATAATTCCTTTATTACTTTTAAATAATGAAAGATTAGTAAAACCAAAAAATTTTAAACAATTTAAAGATGTAGGAGATCCAATTTCGACTGCTAAAATTTTTAACGATTCAGATGCGGATGAATTAATATTATTGAATATTAACAGAGAAAATAGATCATCCTCTTTACTCATACCAGTTTTGAAAGAAATCTCTAAAGAATGCTTTGTTCCAATTTCTGTAGGAGGAGGTATTACTTCTGTAAATAATGCAACTGAAATAATCAAAAATGGTGCTGATAAAATTGTGATAAATTCTATAACTTATAATGACTATAATTTCGTTAAAAAATTAGCTAACCAATTAGGAAAACAAGCACTAGTAGCTAGTATTGATGTAAAAAAAATTGATGGTAATTATCTTCTTTTTTCTGATTGTGGGAGAGAATTGAAAAAGACTAATTTAGAAAATCATATAGTAAATTTAATTAAAAATAACATTGGTGAGATCATGATTAATTCTATTGATCATGAAGGCACAATGATGGGCCCAGACTATGAACTTATCAATCAAGTAAGCAAAACTTGTGATGTACCAATTATATATTCAAGTGGTATAGGTAATTATGATCACATCAAAGAGATTTTTAATATTTCAAATATAAGTGCAGTAGCTTGCGGAAGCTTGTTTAATTTTACTGATAGCAATCCAATAAGAGCAAAATCATATTTAAAGAGTTACAATCTTAACTTAAGAGTATTTTAATTGAAAAAATTTTGATAATATCTTAGTAATTAATTATTGATGAGTAAAAATTTTACCCTAAAGTCATGTAATAGTTGTATGTTACCCGAAACATATGAAACTTTTGATTTTGATGAAAATGGTATTTGTAATGTTTGTAACAGCCATAAAAATCAAAAATCAAATATTGATTGGAATGAAAGAGAAAAAAACTTTGAAAAAATAATTCAAAATTTTAGAGGAAAAGGTGAATATGATTGTTTAGTACCTTTCAGTGGTGGCAAAGACTCTACTTTTGTTCTGCATGAAATTGTAAAAAAACATAAAATGAAACCTCTGGTCGTTTCGTTTGATCATGGTTTTTTTAGAGAACAACATCTTAAAAATGTTGAAAGAACACTTAAGATTTTAGGTACTGATTTCTTAGTTTTTAAGCCCAACATGCAAATAGTTGGAAAATTGATGTTGGAGTCCTTAAAAAGAAAAGGAGATTTTTGTTGGCATTGTCACACAGGAGTATTTGCTTATCCAATGCAAATAGCTGTGAAATTTAATATACCGTTGATTATTTGGGGGGAATCTTCCGCAGAATATACAGCATACAGTGAGTTTGAAAATGAAAAAATTGAAGAGAGAAATGAGGAGACTTTTAATAAATTTATAAATCTTGGAATAAATGCAGAGGATATGTATGGATTTATAAAAGATGGGATTGTAAAAGAAAGGGATTTAGCACCATTTAAATATCCTAAACTTAGAGATCTTAAAAAAATTGGATATAAAAGTATATGTTATGGCAATTTTGTTAAATGGGATCCAGTAAATCAAACTGAGTTAATAAAAAAACAGCTAGGTTGGAAAACGGACGAAGTTGAAGGTCTTCCCCCTGAGTTTTGGATGGAAAAAGTTGAATGTCGAGTAAATGGAATTAGAGACTGGCTTAAATTTGTGAAAAGAGGTTTTGGACGAACAGCCCAATCGGTAGCAAGAGAAATAAGATTAGGCAAAATGAGCAAAGAGGAAGGAAAAATTTTAGTAGACAAATATCACGCAAAGAAACCCAAGAGTTTAGAATATTTTTTGAAAATAATGAGCATTACGGAAAAAGAATTCATGGATATTGCTCTTAAACACCAGATATCGCCTTGGAAATATGATGAGTCTATAGTTAGTGATGGTGAAAAACTACATGATCAGGCAAACTGGGAAGACACTATAATTAGAACTAAATAGTTTAAGTTCTAATTAATTAATAACAAATCACTATTTAATTGTTTTATTTTTATCTGTTTTGAAACACCATGAATTTTCCTTAGTGAATTAAAATATTTTTCAACTTCAATTTTTTGCACACCATCTTTAATTTTTGGTAATTTCTTTACTCTAGTTTGAGAATTTAAAAAATTTACTTGTTTAAAAAATTTTTTAATTTTAGAAATTTTTGTTTCTTTAAATTCTAAATCGTAATTGAGTTCATTTTCATTATTAATAAAGTCTTTATCCAAATAGTCTAAAATTGCTTTACAAGAAGATTTTTGTTTTTTAAAATTTTTGTAATATTCATTATACCAAACTTGATTTGAAGAACTCTTGTTTAAGATATCTATCCATTTAAAAAAGTTTTCATAGTTAGTAACTTTGTAAGATGATTTGAATATTTCTTTTTGAAAAAAATGTTTATAGGAAGAATTTTTTTCCTCATAAAAGTAAGAAGTAGGTTTTCCTAGTATAAGTGAAGATATAGCAGTTGAACATCCATTATGCATGACACCTTTTGAAGCTAATATAAATGCTGTTATTTCTTCTGTAGGTGGAACAACAAAGATATTTTTAAATTTTTTTGTTTTTTCTTTCCAGTAAGAAATATCCTCTCTTGGATGTGGTCTAATCATTATTTTGAAATTTTTTAAATCGTCATCAACTTTTTCTAAAAAAGTTAAAAAATATAAGAATGTTTTATATTTGTAAAAAATATAATCTCTATAATATTTTTCATCATACCTAGCTATTTTTTTTGAAACACCAACTTCTTTATTTATTTTTTTATATTCATTAAGTTCTTCGTTAATGTCCCTAAGAGAAAAAAAATCTGAATTAAATAGAATGAAGTTACCATAATATTTTTTAATTCTTTTTTTATCTTTTTCAAATAAGTAAAGGTTTTTCTTTTTTAATAAATCTTCTTTTGGATGCCCATCTAAAAAAAAAATTTTTTGACTTTTCTTAATAAAAATAGTTTTAGCAGCCTTGAACATATCTTTACTAAACGAGCAAAACTTATCAATACTTTCAATATTAAGATTATTGTACCTTAATTTAATCATATGTTTACAATAGTTTTGCATAGATTTTTTTGGTAGATATGTTTGTAAACTTTTATTAAATTCTTCATCGCATGCGATATATAAATCGCATTTTTTTTTGATTAGATTTAAATTTTCTTTACTAAGTTGTCCTTTAGAAATAAAAATACCACCCTTATTTTCCTTTTTGTTTATTATTCTAAAAATTTCGCTTTTAGTTCCAAGATAAACACGATAATTTTTTTTTAAAGCTTCAAAAGATAGATATAATCTGTGATGAAATTCCCTTACTTTTATCTCTATAGGTATATATAAAGTTTTAAGTTTCATTAATTATTTTTTAATAGATTTATAAGTAAATTATAAATTTGTTCAAGTATTGAACATAAAATTCTTTACATATATCAAACATTATTTTATATACGTTCATTAAATGAACAATAACAACAAAATTAATGATCAAGATAATCTTAACATACTTAGAAAAATTAAATCTAAACCAAATGCAACCCAAAGAGAACTTGCTAAAGATCTGGGTCTAAGTTTAGGTAAGTTAAATTACTGCCTTAATGCACTCATAGCTAAAGGCCTAATTAAAATTAAGAATTTTAAAAAAAATCCCAAAAAGATTAGTTACGCTTATATTTTAACTCCAAAAGGAATAATAAAAAAAACAAATTTAACGATTAATTTTATGAAAAGAAAAATGCGTGAGTATGAAGAACTTAAATCTGAAGTAGATAATGATAGAATTAAATAAGATTTTAAAAATAATTCCTAAAGATGAAAAAAAAAATACCATCGTTTTTTTATTTTTAACTGTATTAACAACCTTATTAGAATCCTTTAGCATCGGCTTGATATTCCCTTTAATTGTTTTTGGATTATCTGACGATATAAAAAATGAAAAATTTTACTTACTTATTGAAAATTATGTAAAAAATTATTCTTATGAACAAATACTGTTTATTTTGATAGTAATATTAGCGACAGTTTATATTTTTAAAAATATTTATTTATTGTATTTACATTGGTGGAAGCAAGGATTTAATAACAGAGTACGTTTTAAGATAGACCAAAGACTTTTAAAAATTTATTTACACCAACCTTTACTTAAAATTTTAGAGAAAAATTCAGCTTTTAAGGTAAGAAATATAGTTGCGGAAACTTCAAATTTTTCAAAATTTTTTTCAAGTTCAATGCAATTATTTATTGAAATTATGGTTTTTTTGGGAATAACTTTACTTATATTCTTATTACAGCCTTTGGCAGCAATTTACGTATTGAGCATAATTTTTTTAATAACATTAATATTTTACATTTTAGCAAAAATTAAGACTGTAAAATGGAGCAAAAAACGAATATTTTACAATGGTCTCTCAATTAAAACTTTAATGGAAGGCTTGTCAGCAATAAAAGAAATAAAAGTTTTTAAAAAAGAGTCATTTTTCATAGATAATTTTTCTTTTAATAACAAAAAAGGTCTTCATTTTAGCAGGTTGTTTTCAACATTTAACGAAAGTCCAAAATTAATAATTGAGGCCGCAAGTATTTTGGCGATATCTGTTGCAATGTTTGCAATGTTTTATAATGGAGAAGACAAGAACCAAATTATAGCAATGGTTGGCATATTTGCAGCCGCTGGTATAAGGTTGCTACCTTCAGCATCAAGGATAATATTTTGTATTAATGATATTAAGAATAATTTACCATCAATTGACTTAATAATTGAAGAATTTAAGTTAGAAAATAACTTAAAAAATTTTAAAATAGCAAAAAAAATTAATAATTTTAAAAATCAAATAGAACTAAAAAATATTAAATTTTCTTACCCTGGTAAAAAAAAACCAATTTTTGATGATTTATCAATTAAAATAAAAAAAGGGACAATAAATGCTATTATAGGTCAGAGTGGAACTGGAAAAAGCACAATATTGAATATACTTTTAGGCTTTGTAAAAGCTGAGGAAGGAAAGTATTTTATTGATGGTGAGGAAATTACAGAAAACACGACTTTTGCAGAAAATCTATTTGGTTACGTTTCACAAGAAATTTTATTATTAGATGAAACAATTAAATTCAATATATCGTTTGGAGAAAAAAATTTTGATAAAGATAAATTATCTAAATCAATTAAAATTTCCCAATTAGAAGACTTTATATCTAAACTTGATCAAGGTGATAATACAAATATTGGAGAAAAGGGTTTAAGTATATCCGGTGGACAAAGACAAAGATTATCAATAGCTAGAGCAATTTATCAGAACCCTAACATACTGATCCTTGATGAAGCCACAAATGAATTAGATGAAATTAATGAGAACAAGATAATTAAAAATCTAAAAAGTCATTTTAAAGAAAAAACAATAATTTTAACAACACACAATCAAAATATATTAAAATTTTGTGATCAGATAATTGATATAAATAATGGAGTTATCGAAATAACAAAAAATGAAAAAGTTTTATAGAAATTTATCTAAGGGTAAAATTTTAGTAAAATTAGAAGGTCAACTGAATTCATTTAGGGTACCCAAGACGAAAGTCATAAAAGTATCTGATTGGTTGTATAATAAAGATAAAATTTTAATTTTTATTAGAGATTATTTTTACCATAAAAATAAAGTGGAGCTCCTTGCAATTAGATCATCTGCTAAAGATGAGGATAGTCAAAATGAGTCAAAAGCAGGCATGTATACAAGTGTTTTAAATGTTAAATCTTCTTCTAATAGAAATTTACATGATGCATTTAAAAGAGTGATCAAAAGTTACAAGTTGAAAAAGTCAAATTTACTAAATTCTGAGATTATTGTTCAGGAGATGATTTTAAAAGCAAATACTAGTGGTGTTATTTTTACAAATGATATGAATAATGGTTCACCTTATTATATTGTAAATTATGATGATAAAACGGGTCTAACTGATACTGTTACTTCAGGTTCGCATATACACTCAAATATGTGTCTAAATGTTTTTAAAAATAATATTAAGGACTTAAGATCAAATAGGTTTAAGAAATTGTTATTCTCTGTTCAAGAGCTTGAATATGTCCTCGGCTCAAAATTTTTAGACATTGAGTTTGTAATTAATAAAAAAATGGAAATTTTTTTATTACAAGTGAGAGAAATATCTAAAAGAAAAATATTGGATAAAAAAAAGATTATTTCTATAAATAACACCATTAAACGTACAAATGATAAATTTAAAAAAGCATTTAAAAAACAAAAAGGTGTAATTGGTCAAACCACTGTGTTTGGACAAATGCCGGATTGGAATCCTGCCGAAATGATAGGCAAGTTTCCTAGAAAATTATCCTTTTCATTATATAAAAAGTTAATAACCGACAAAATCTGGTTAAAGGCAAGAGAAAAAATGGGATATAGGGTGCCTAAAAATTCTTATCTGATGTTAGCTTTTGCAGGCCAACCTTATATTGATACAAGACTAAGTCTTAACTCTTTTCTTCCATCAAATCTTCCAAATTCAATCTCAGAAAAATTAATAAATTTTTGGTTAGAAAAATTTAAAAAAAATCCGATTTTACATGATAAAATTGAATTTGAACTGGCTATTACTTGCTATTCGTTTGACTTGTCATCGAAAATGAAAAAACTTGTTGGTAATAATCTTAATTTAAAAGAAAAAGAGATCTATAAAAAGTCTCTTATGGAATTAACTAAGAAATTTTTAGATACAGAATCAAATTTCAGCATTAAGAGTGAATTAGAAAAAATCGCCAGATTAGAAAAAAAACAAAAAAAATTTAAAAATTTAGGAGATCTTGATCAATTAAACGAACTTATTTATGATTGTAAAATTTTTGGAACTCTTCCATTTTCTATTTTGGCTAGACATGGATTTGTGGGAATTACATTACTTAATTCTTTAGAACAATTAAAGATTATATCAAATAAAGAAAAAAATTTGTTTCTTAATAATATCAGAACAATAGCAACAGATATGATTGAAGATTTAAACAATATTAATAATGATAAAAATAAAAAATTGAGTTTTTTACAGAAATACGGACATTTGAGACCTGGGACTTATGACATAATGTCCAGGAGTTATGATGAAATGTCTTACTTTAGAAATAAAAAAAAAATTAAATTAAAAAAAAATAAAATATTTAAACTTAAAATCGCTCAAAAAAAATTGATAAATAAAATATTAAAAAAAAATAAATTTAAGGATTTTGATTATAATAAATTATTAAATTATATATACACATCAATATCTGCAAGAGAATATTCAAAATTTATATTTACAAAAAATATTAGTAATATTTTAAAAGTATTAATTAAATATGGAAAAAAAAACGATATAGGTAGAGATCAACTTTCACATATAGATATTGAAAATTTTTTAGATAAAAGAATTACAAAAAAAAAACTTCTACAAGTTAGTTTACAAAATTATAAAAAGTTTTATTTAAATAGCTTAATTAAATTACCTCAAATAATCCATAATGAAACAAATGGATTTATAGCTCCTTATCAAATAAATGTACCCAATTTTATTACCTCAAAAATGGTAGAGGGAAAATCTTTACAAATTTCTACAAAAACCAAAACAAAGAACCTGGATGGAAAAATAATTTTGATAGAAGGAGCTGATCCTGGATATGACTGGATCTTTAGTCACAAAGTAATCGGATTAATTACAAAATTTGGAGGGGTGAACTCCCATATGGCAATAAGAAGTGCTGAATTTGGTCTTCCTGCTGTAATTGGTTGCGGAGAAAATTTATTTAATGAACTAAAGAATTTTGAATATATCTCTATAAACTGCTCATCAAAAGAGGTGAAACAGCTAATTTTAAATTAATTATGAAAAAACTTTTAGTTTCGCAAAGAATAATAATTGATAAAAAGAATAAATCGTTAAGGGATTGTTTGGATCATCAATTAATTAATTTTTTAATTAAAAATGGTTATTTTGTAATTCCAGTTCCAAATTTATTTGTGTCTAAAAGACAGGAAAATAAATTTTTAAATTTATATTTTCAAAAAATCAAAATTTCGGGCGTTATCCTTTCCGGAGGTAATGATATTGGAGAATTCAAACTAAGAGATAATTTAGAAAAAAAAATTTTAACCAAATGTAAAAAATATAAAAAGCCTGTTTTGGGCATTTGTAGAGGAATGCAAATGATGGCAGTTCACGAAAATACTAGTTTAAAAAAAATTAAAAATCACGTAAGAACTAGAAATAATCTTTTTGACATAAATAGAAATTATATTCGTAATGTAAATAGCTATCATAACTGGGCTTTAAAAAAATGCCCCAAAAATTATAAAATACTGTACCAGTCAGAAGACCAATCAATTGAGGCTATAGTTCATAAAAAATTAAAATGGGAAGGATGGATGTGGCATCCTGAGAGAGAAAAGAAGTATGATAAAAAAGATATATCTAGATTAAATAAATTATTCAAATAAATGAGAGCGATAATTTTAGCTGCTGGTAGAGGTTCTAGACTTAAAAATCTTACAAAAAATAAACCAAAAAGCTTTCTTAATATTTTTGGTAAAAGCCTCATAACCAGACAAATTAAAAACTTAGAGGATTGTGGTGTTAAAGATATTGGGGTCGTTGTTGGATACAAAGGGAACAAATTTAGATGTCTAAAAAAAAAAATTTTTAAAAATGATAAGTGGAAAGTTACTAATATGGTTTTCTCACTTTTTTCTGCTAAGGACTGGTTATTTAATGATGATTGTATTATCTGTTACTCTGACATTCTTTTTGATAAAAAAGTAATTAAAAAATTAATTTCCTCAAAAACTAAAATTTTATTACCATCATATAATGGATGGAAAAAAAATTGGGAGGGCAGATATAAAAATCCCTTAGAGGATCTTGAAACCTTTAAGACAAACGAAAATAACGAGTTAACACAGATAGGTGAGAGACCAAGAAGTTTTGAACAAATCAATGGCCAATTTATGGGAATAATTAAATTTAAGAAAGGAATTTTGAGACAGGTATATAAATTTTACAAACAGTTATCTTTAAATACTAGAAAAAATATTCAAATGACAAAATTTCTGAATCTTTTTATCAAATCAAAAAAAGTAAAAATCAAGGTTTTTAAAACAACTTCGTATTGGTACGAAATTGATAATCAAAGGGACTATAGTTTTGCAATAAAAGATATTAGGAAAAGGAAAATAAATTTACAAATATAATATTATTTAAATACTAATGATTAACACTTGAGCTTTATAAAATTATGAAAAAAAATATGACAGTTATTGTAGCATCTCCTGGAAATAGTGGAGCTGGTGCTATTCATGATTATTTATTAAGTAGAAAAGATTTTGTAAGTCCTTTTTTTAGTCAAGAATTGAGATTTATAAATGATCCTCAGGGTCTTTATTCTTTATATTTTAATTTGTATAAAAATTTTAATGTGAACAATTCTGCATTTTATTTTGATGAATTCAGAAAATATTCAAAAAATTTAACTAAATTAAACTCATCTCAAACCAATGATGGTGGAATATTAGATAGTAATAGGCCAACAAAAATCTATAAAAAGTCATTTATAAAGAATGTAGAAGATTTTATAGATCGAATTACAGACGTTAAATACAATGCATTACCTCAATTTAAAAAAATTGATTTGAATATTTATGAGAGAATTAAATTTTTTTTAAAATTAAAATTACTAGGCAACAGTATAAATGATCTAGATATTTTTGAAATGAGAGTTCCAAAAAATGAACAATATTTTGTAAGACATGCAAAAGTTTTGATTAGAAAAATATTTTATGAAAATGTAAATTTAAAAAATAAGAATATTATTTTAAATCAATGTGTTAATTTTTGGAATGCATCTGATTCAGCTATTTTTTTTCATAATCCAAAGATAATATTAGTAACTAGAGATCCAAGAAGCATATTTGCTAGTATGAAATTCAGAAATTCTTTTGCATTTCCTGGAAAGGATGTGAAAGTTTTTGTTAAATGGTACACTAATATAATGTCTAAATTCGATTATAAAAAAAGCAGAAAAAATGTATTAAATTTAAAATTTGAAAATTTTATTAATAATTTTGAATTAGAAAGAAAAAAAATTTGTAAATTTTTACAAATAAAAAACACCATTAGTTCTAATTTTGATATTGATTATTCTAAAAAAAATATATACAAGGCTCGAAAAATTTTAAATAACGACGATCTAAAATATATTGAAAAAAATTTAACTAAGTATTTACAATGGGACAGATAAAAAAAATTGTTTTTATAAGGCACTGCAAAGCAGAAATGGGTGGAGTAGATCATGAAAGAAAGTTAGATGAGGATGGAATAGCTCAGTCGATCTCATTATCAAAAAAATTACAGAAATTAATCTTAAACAAAGTAACAGTTTATTCTAGCCCATTTGTAAGGGCTGTTGAAAGTATAAAACCATATCTTAAAGATAATCCCAATGCTAATTTAATAGAGGAAACCTCTTTAGAGGAGATTGATCATGGAAAATCTCCAGATTTATCAAAACATCAAATTATTGAGAAAATGTGGAACGATGAAAATTTTTCAATAGAGGGTCATAAGTCTCAAAAAGACCACTTTCAAACAGTTCAACCATTTTTAGAAAAAATAATAGATAATTTTTATAAGAATAATGATGACTTAATTCTTATAACTCATGGAAATTTATTAGGAATGATCTTAAAATTTTATTTCAAAAAAGATTTTAAATTTGAAAATTGGAAAAAAATGTCGATGCCAGATGTTTATATTTTAGAGTTTGATGAAAAAAATGTATCATCTGAGTTTATAAGAGACATCGATAAAATTAATAAACTTTATTACATAGGATAAACATGTCTGAAGAAATAAATAAATCATATCTTAAAGAAAAACAATATAAAACTACAAAATATCTTGAAGCAAGAATTAAGATTCATCAGTTTACCGAAAATAAACAAGGATTCCATGAATGGATTTTTGATAAATTAGATATGAACTCTATAAAAAGCGACCCAATAAAAATTTTAGACGTTGCATGTGGAACAAGTGTTTTTTGGAAAAAAAATGTTGAAAAATTTAAAGATAAAAATATTGATATTGTTTTAACTGATTTTGCAGATGCTATGCTGGATAAAGCCAAGGAAAACACAAAAGAAATAAAGTTTAATAATGTTGAATATGAGATAGCGGATATTGAAAAATTAGAAAAATATAAAAGTAAATTTGATATAGTATTTTGTCATAATGCTGTTTACCACGCAGAGAATAAAGATCTTGCTTTAAAAAATTTAAGAAGCTGCCTGAATGATAATGAAAATTCTTTTGTAAGTTTAACAACTAATAGTGAAAAACATATGTTGAATGTGTATACAATTGGAAGATCGCTTGATGATAAATTTCCAACAGACCGAATAATTGATAGCTGGACTGAGGAAGTTGCAGATAAAATGCTTCCGTCATATTTTAAATTTGAAAAAATTATTGAGGAAGAAAAACTGAAAGTGACAGATCTAGAAATTTTGATGAATTATGTAGCATCAGGTGTTGAACCAAGAGGAATAAAATTAAGGGATGATTTTTACGAAAAATATAAAGAAATCGCAAAAAAAGAGATCGATAAACAGGGATATTTTCAAATAATCAAAAGATCGCCATTATATATATGTAAAAAAAAATAAATGGTAATTTGGATTACAGGAATTTCTGGCGCTGGAAAAACAACTCTTGCTAATCATTATAAAAAAAGATCAAAAAAAAAAATTATTTTTTTTGATGGAGATGAATTTAGAAAATTATTTAATAATGATATTCAATACTCATTAAAATCCAGAGACATAAATGCACAAAGATTAACAAAACTTGTCAAGTTTCTCTCAGATCAGAATAATAACATTGTGATTTCTGCTAACATCACATCTTATAAATATAGGTTGTGGTGTCGCAAAAACATAAGCAATTTTGTAGAAATTTTTATAGATGCAGACTTAAAAAATTTAATTAAAAGAGATTATAAAAAACTTTATTCAAGAGCCTTAAAAAGAAAAATGAAGAATGTGGTAGGAGTAGATATTCCTTTTACAAAGCCATCTGGTTCAAATATTTACTTAACTAACAATCAATCAAAAAAGGCATTTCTATCCCAAGTGAAGCTTATAGATACTTACATAAAAAAAAACAAAATTAAAATTTTTTAGTGCCCCAAAAAAAAGAAATTTTAAAAGTAAAAAATTGTGTAATTTGCAATAAAAAAGGAAAACTTTTTTTTAGAGAAAAATATACAGATAAAATTTTTAAAGACTTTTTTTCAAATTTCTATGGTAAATCTAAAAGTAAAAGTTTAATTAAAAGATTAAAGAAAATAAATTTTGAACTTTTAAAGTGCAACTCATGTGAATTTGTATGGCAAAAAAACCAACCAATTAATAGTTTTGCAAATAATCTTTATTCAAAAATAATTGATGATAAAAAAAGTTTTTTGAAAAGTAAAAAAATTTTCAGAGAAAATAGAAATAAGTTCAACAATGAACTAAATTTAATTTGCAATTCTTTAAAAAAAAAGCGACTGAAAGTTTTAGATTATGGAGCAGGTTGGGGTGCTTGGATAAGATCAATTAAATTAGAAAACGTAAATCTATATGCTTATGAACTTTCAAATAAAAGAAATAGATTTTTAAAAAAATTTAATATTAATGTTTTAGATTATAAAAAAATTAAGCTTAAAAAAAATGAATTTGATTATATAAGATTAGAACAGGTTTTAGAGCATCTTCCAGATTTAGATAAGTGCTTAAAATTAATAAAAATGATTTCAACAAAAGATATAATAATTGACATATCAGTGCCAAACGGTAAGAAAAATATTTTAAATCCCCATATTGTTAATATTCAAAAAGGACCAGTTCAACCTTTAGAACATATTAATTGCTTCTCAAATAAAAGTCTCAAAAAATTATTTGCAAATTATGGTTTTAGATCAATTTCAATTTTCGAATTATTTAAGTTCTATTTAAGCAACTCTTTTTTTCAAGTTTCAAGTTTCAAATTTTTGATTAAAAACATCGTTCAGAATTATTTTTCAACCTCAATTAAATTCAAATTAAAATGAAAATTTGTTACCTTGCAAATACAGCTATACCATCCAGTAATGCAAGCGCGATTCAAATCGTTAAGACCTGTGAGTCATTTGTAAAATTAAAACAAAAAGTCTTATTAATTACAACCAACGTCTCTGAAAAAGATATTTTTTTTGATTATGATGTAAAATTTAAATTTGGAGTTAAAAAATTATTAAGATTTAAAAAATTTCCTTTAGGATTAAACTATTATTTATTCTCATTTTTTTCAATTTTAGAAAGTTTTAAATTTAATCCAGATATTTATATTACTAGGAATTTTTTTACATGTTTTTTGCTGATAATTTTTGGAAAAAAAACAATACTTGAGCTACACCATGATTTAAACATCGAGTCGAGGATTGTAAGATTTTTGGTTAAAAGAACCAATTTTTTGAATTCAAATAGATTAATAAATTTAATTGCAATAACTAAAAAAGTTGGACAACACTATATTGATGATTATTCAGTTAAAAAAAAAAAAATAGTTGTTTTACCCAGTGGTTCGTCAATTAATCCGTGTTTTAATAAACCGATTATAAAAAAAGAGTATAATATTGGTTATTTAGGCTCATTATATAATTCAAGAGGCTTTAATCTAATCCAAAAATTAGCAAAATTAGACAAAAAAAACATCTATCATGTATATGGTGATACTAAACATTTAAAAAATCTTCTCTCACTCAGGAACATAAAGAATTTAAAAATCAATGATTATGTACCTTACAGAGAAGTTCCTAAAATTTTATTAGAGATGGATATTGTTTTGATGCCTTATACTTCTTCAATTACTGTTGCAGGTGATGTTGGTGATATTACGAAATATACATCACCTCTTAAACTCTTTGATTATTTAAGCACAGGAAAAGTTATAATTTGCTCAGATATTAGTGTTTTGAAAGAAAATTTAAATTCAAAAATAAATGCAATTTTTATTAAAAATTTTACAAATGTTAATACATGGAAAATGGAGATACAAAAATTAGTCAATCAAGTAAATAAATTAACTATTATTTCTAAGAATAACTTTAAACATAGCAAAAACTTTTCTCACAATGAGAGAGCAAAAAAAATACTAAAAATCATTAATTTACCTTTATAAAGAATGAAAAAAAAAATTGTTTTTTGGTGCCCATTTTTTGGCAAAGTAGGAACCGCTAATGCAGTAATAGAGTCCGTTAAAGCTCTCAATGAAAGTAAAAAATTTCACTGCAAAGTGATGAATGTATTTGGGGAATTTGACGAATATTCTGACTTTTTTAGCAAAAATAATATTGAAGAAATAAAGTTAACAAATTGTAAGTTTGTAAATTATACCCCAAAAAAAGGGTTCTTTTGGAGCAGGCTAAACTATTTGTTCATTGTTTTAATAAGCTTTATTCCACTCATCTGTTATTTAAAAAAAAACCCTAAAGACATTTTTTTTACATATTTATTAAACTCATTACCTTTTTTTGTAATAAAATTTTTTAATTTTAAAAATAAAATTGTCTTTAGAATATCTGGTAAAATTAATTATACTTTCTTAAGAAAAATTATTTTTAAGTATGCTAGAAAAAAAATTTTTAAGGTTTTTATCCAAACAAAATTTGCAAAAAAAAATCTTATAAAACAGGAAATATTTGATAAAAAAAGAATTTCTTTTTTAGGGGATCCAATAATTGATATTAAAAAGATTAATAAACTAAAGAGAAATAAGATTGAGAATAAATTTGCAAAAAAACCTTTCTATATTGCAATCGGTCGTTTGACTAGACAAAAAAATTTTGGTTTCTTAATTGAGTCTATTTCTGAAATAATGAAAAGTAAAAAATTTAACCTTTTAATATTAGGAGATGGAGAACAAAAAAAATTTCTCAATCAAATTGTTAGAAAAAAGAAATTACAAAAAAGAATTTTTCTACTTGGATATAAAAAGAATATTTATGGTTATTTGAATAAATCAAAAGGTTTGATATGCACATCTTTATGGGAAGAACCTGGCTTTATTATACAAGAGGCAGCAGCTTGTAAAAAAATAATTTTAACCTCAAATTGTGAAAGCGGTCCATCTGAATTTTTAAATAATGGAAGAGATGGATATATATTTCTTTCAAATAATAAAGAAAGTTTCATTAAAAACTTTTATAGAATGATTGATAATTCAAAAATGCATAAAATAATGATAAGAAAAAATCATAATAAAATTCAAAGATATTCAAGAGAATATTTTAAAAACAGAATTATTAAAGAGTTATTATCAAATTGAAATTTTTGTATATTTTTTTCTTTAACATTTCGTAAACTTAAAAAAAATATTTGATTTCCTTTGATTGATTAAATATAAATTATTCGTGTTTAATGTCTCAGTAATCATTCCTTACAAAGATAATTTAAAATATCTTTTTTTAACTTTAAAATCAGTTATTAAACAATCCTATAAAAATTTCTTGATAGTAATTGTTTATGATGATGAAAAACTCTCAGATTTAAAAAAAATTAATAAATATATTATTGAAAAAAAGCTAGCAAATAAAGTTAGAATAATTAGAAATAAAAAGAACCTTGGAGTTGGAAAATCAAGAAATGTTGGAATAAATTTTAGTAAATCAAAATATATAGCATTTATTGATAGTGATGATTTATGGAAAAAAGATAAATTAAAATTACAGATTAAATTTATGGAACAAAAAAAAATTCCATTTTCACATACTTCTTATTATTTAATAAATGAGAATGGAAAAATAAACTCTATTCGAGTAGCAAAAGAAAGTTTATTTTACAAAGATCTTTTAAGATCATGTGATATTGGATTGTCCACTGTTATGATTAATTCTGAATTTTTAAAAAAAAATTCATTAAAATTTCCCTCCTTAGGTACAAAAGAGGACTATGTTCTTTGGTTAAAAATTATTAAAAAAACTAAAATAATAAAAGGCTTAAATCAGCCTCTTACATTATATAGAAAAAGAAAAAACTCACTTTCTTCAAATTTAATAATAAGCTTTATAAATGGTTATAAAGTCTATAGAAACTATTTAAAGTTAGGAAAATTCGAGTCTATTTTGAGATTATTAACTTTATCAATTAGTTATTTAAAAAAAAGATTTTTATATGATTTTGGAAATTTGAAATAATTCTTAAAGAATGAAAAAAAAAATATTAATAACTGGTTGCGCAGGTTTTATAGGCTTTCATCTGGCTAAGAAATTTTTCAAACAAGATGTAGAGATTATTGGTATAGATTCTTTAAATAATTATTATTCAAAAAATTTAAAATTAAAAAGATTAAAGATTCTTCATAAATATAAAAATTTTTCTTTTAGAAAAATTGACCTAAAGGATTTTAAAAATGTTTATAAATATTTGAAAAATAAAAAAATTGATATCATATTCCATTTAGCTGCCCAACCCGGTGTAAGAATTTCTTATTTAAACCCATTAAATACTCTAAATCAAAATATAATTTCTTTTATCAATATTTTAGAAATAGCAAGAATTAAAAAGATAAAAAAATTTATTTATGCTTCTTCAAGTTCAGTTTACGGAGATACAAAAATATATCCATTTGTTGAAAGTGATAAAGAAAATGTTCCAGTATCTATTTATGGGTCATCAAAAATTTCTAATGAAATATTAGCCTCTAGTTATTCAAAAAATTTTAGAATTAAATGTTTAGGATTAAGGTTTTTTACAGTCTATGGTCCTTACGGAAGGCCAGACATGGCATATTTTAGTTTTTTAAATTGTTTGAGAAAAAATAAACATATTACAGTATTTAATAGAGGTATAATGAAGAGAGATTTCACGTATATTGATGATGTTGTTGATGGCATTATCAACGTATGTAGAGTGAAAATTAAAAATAATCACGAAGTTTTAAATATCGGAAAAGGGAAACCTGATAATTTGATCGATTTAATTAATTTTCTTGAAAAGCACTACGGAAAGAAATTTAAAATCAAATACACAAATAATATTCCAATTGGTGACATAAAAAAAACTTTTTCTAATGTTAAAAAGGCAAAAAAAATTATTAATTGGAGACCTACTATAAACTTAAATGAAGGTATTAAAAAATTTGTAGATTGGTATAAAATTCATTATGGTATTAAGTCGTAATTCCATTTTTAAAAACTTTGTTGAAATATTATTAATTACATTTCCAATTTCTTTATTGTTTAGTAATGTTATAGCTGAGTTTTATTTAATTTTAATCATATTAATTTATTTTATTGATGTAGAATTTGAAAATTTAATTAAAGATCTAAAGCGTCCACTAATTTTTTATTTATTAATTTTTTGGTTGTATCTAATAATTAATTCAATCATAAATATTGAAAATAAGCCTAGTTTTGAGCGAGCTATTTTTTTTATTCGGTTTCCTTTATTAATATTAAGTCTAAATCATTTAATAAATAAATTAGATATTAATTTAAAAAAGTTATTTAGTTCTTGGATTATAATATTTTTTATCATTAGTATTGATCTATTTATTCAATTTTTAACTCTTAAAAATATTTTAGGTTATGAAGCAGTTAAATATGACATCAATATATATAGACTAGGCGGTTTTATGGATGATGAATTGAAAATTTCATATTTAATATATAATTTTGGTGCCTTAACTTTTTCATATTATTTTTCAAAAGGTTTATCTGGTAAAAAAGGTTCAGTAATTTTAAGCTTTATTTTTTTAACTTTAATAACAACGGCAATATTCCTGACTGCAGAAAGATCGAATTTCATAAGTATTTTATCATTTAATTCTTTAATAATTTTATATTTGGCATTTAATAATAAAAAAATTTTTTTATTATTTTTAATTACCTTAACAATATTAATAACAGTTATAACTTTTTCGGAAAATAAACTTTCACATAGAATGATAAATGATGTCGTGAAAAAATTCGAATTATTAAAAATAGATAAAAATGATTATTTTTTAAAGAAAAACTCCCACTATTTTGCGCATTATTCTGTTGCTTACCAAATTTATGAAAAAAATAAATTTTTTGGAGCAGGTTTAAAAAACTTTAGAAACTTTTGTAATAATACAGAATTTGATAATAGAATTCACCCTAATTGGAAAAACAGAAAGTGTGCGACCCATCCCCATAATTTTTATTTCGAAATGCTATCAGAAATTGGTTTAGTTGGTTTTATTTTAATTATAGGATTTTTTACTCTCTCGTTTTACAAATTCTTGAAGTTATTTTTTAAAATCAAAAATAATTTTTTATTGTTTAATTCATTTATTATAATCGTCTATTTCATTCCCCTACTTCCAAAAGGAAGTTTTTTTACTAATTGGAATGCAATGATATTTTGGTTTATTTTTTCCTTTTTATTCTTTAATTACTCGAATTTATTACAAAAAAATAGTTTAAAAAATTGATGATATCCATTTTATTAACTTTATTTTTATCAATCATATATCTTAATCTGATTATTTTTACTCAAAAACAAACAAATTTTTGTCTTGATAAAGTCTCTCTTAAAGAGAAACACAAGATATTAGCTAGCAGCAACGATAAAATACCATTATCAGGATCCTTCTTCTTTTTGCCAATAATTTTTTATCTTTTTTACTCAGATGATTTTTTGTTATCATTTTTTTGTTTACTGCTTTTCTTACTTGGACTTTTGTCAGATCTTAAGATACTTAGCTTACCTAAAAATAGATTTTTTCTTCAAATACTATTTATAGTTATTTATTTAGCTTTAGAAAAAAATTTGATACTTGACTTAAGATTGGAATTTTTGAACGATTTAATGGCCTTTGAGTCCTCAAGAATAATAATTACATCTTTTTTTTTACTTGTTTTAATAAATGGCTATAATTTTATAGATGGTGTAAATAATTTATCTACTCTTAACTTTATAATAATTTTGATATTTTTATATTTATTAAGTTATGAATATGATAATTTTAATTCGAGTAAGATACAAACTTTAATTTTATTATTTTCTGTTTTTATTATATTCAATTTTTTCGGTAAAAGTTTTTTAGGAGATGGTGGTGTCTATGGAATTAGTTTTTTAATTGGAATACTGTTTATAAAATTATCATTGATAACTGATAAAATTTCTCCGTATTTTATTGCAAATTTATTATGGTACCCTGCTTTCGAAAATTTATTTAGTATTATAAGAAGAGCTTTAAATAAAAAGAAAAATTATTTAGCAGATAATTTTCATTTGCATCATTTAATTTTCAAAATTTTTCTTAAAAAAAAAGTTTTTAGAAAAAAATATTTATCAAGTTCAGCTACTGGAATTATTATTAATTCTTACTTATTTCTGGGTTATTTTATTGGATATATGTCTTATTCAAAAACAAGTATTCAAGTTTTATTAATATTAACTAATATTCTTATTTATATATTTATTTATAATTTATTATTAAAAAGAATTTAATTAATATATATAAATTTTTTATATGCGAAATATAATTGTTGTTACAGGTGGTGCAGGATTTGTAGGCTCAAATCTTATCGAAAAGTTTTTAAAAAAAACAAATTTTAAGATTATAAGTATTGACAATTATAGTTCTGGTAAAATAAATAATCATTTTAAAAATTCTAGAGTTAAATATATAAATTCAGATACTATAAAAATTGCTAAAACTCTTAACTCATATAGAAAAAGAATAAATTCTATTTTCCATTTTGGGGAATTTTCACGTATTTATCAAAGTTTTATTAAAATGGATGAGTGTATAAAGTCTAACTCAATAGGATCACATGCTGTGTTTAATTTTTGTTTATCGAATAAAATAAAGCTCATCTATTCTGCTACATCAGCAAGCATAGGAAATAGAGGCGATGACAAAAATTTATCTCCATATGCATTTACAAAAGCAAAAAATTTAGAAATGTTAGAAAATCTCAAAAATTGGTTTAATTTTAAGTATGAAATTGTCTATTTTTATAATGTATACGGTCCCAAACAAATTTGTGTTGGGGATATGGCCACTGTTATTGGAATATTTGAACATCAGTATAAAAATAAAAAACCTTTAACTGTTGTGAGACCTGGATCGCAATCAAGAAGGTTTACACATATTGATGATACAATAGACGCCTGCTTTTATGCATGGAAAAAAAATAAATGTAGACATTATAGTATTTCAAATAAAACCAGTTACTCAATTTTAGAAGTAGCAAAAATGTTTAAAACAAAGATCAAATTTTTACCTTCTAGAAAAGGAGAGAGATTTGCTTCAGCACTGACTAACATGAATTTATCAAATAAAGTCTATAAATTGTTTGGTAAAATAAAACTTAAAGAATATGTGAAAAGCATAACTAAATAACCTTTAATAATTAATATTTTTTCCTAGTTTACAATAAATTTAATTTAGGTATAAACACTTCGCCGGTAATTATTGCGAAAGTGTTATACCCGATCCCATTCCGAACTCGGCAGTCAAGCCTTTCAGCGCCGATGGTACTTTACCTTAAGGTATGGAAGAGTAGGTCGTTGCCGGCATAAAATACTTACTAAAATTTGCAATATGAAAATAAAAAGTTCCTTAAAA
>MDTD01129286.1_pt1 | contig 32512 bp, 19 predicted proteins | sample 811221 | NCBI WGS metagenome assembly MDTD01 (sample SAMN05326646, study PRJNA326480) | marine metagenome | isolation source: seawater | place: Pacific Ocean: South West | collected 2011
CCCTAAACCCTAAACCCTAAACCCTAAACCCTAAACCCTAAACCCTAAACCCTAACAACGCAAGCAAAACAACTAACAACGCAAGCAAAACAACTAACAACGCGACGGAAAAAACTAACAACACGAGGAAAAACGAACAATGCAACGAAGAAAAAACTAACAACGCAAGCGAGTTGTTCGTTCGTTACAAAATTGGGGGTCAAAACTTGTTGTAAAACTTGTACCAAAATGGTATTTCATGCTGTTCATACCTTCTCGATTACGTCAAGCACTTCTCGCCTCACTTCTCGACGCTTCAGGAAGGCGACGCGGACGCCGCATCGAGCGCAGCCTCGACTTTCTCGCGAAGTTCTTCCGCCTCGGCGTCGCTTCGACCTTGGTTTTTCATCTGCCAGCTGATGGCCCGACCGCAACGCTCCACGGTTTTGCCTTGCGACCAGAGCTCCATCGCACGAGCGACCGCAATCTTTTGCGCCTCGAGAAGCTCTGGATCCGTAGGATTGGCGTCAGCCTCGGCTTGTTTTTCGGTGTATCGGGTACATATGTCGTGACTGTAGGCGGCGACGGTGGACGAAATACCAGTCGGATCGAACAGCGCCGCGACTTCGGCCGCAGCTCTGATGGCGTCGGCCTCCGTCTCCACGGACATCATGTTCTCGATGCCCCCGGCGATGCCGTCAGCCGTACTGACGGCCTGGTCGATGTTGTCGTATGCATCTTTCAGCTCTTCCGCGGTTTTCTTCACCGCCTTGGCAGTGTCACCAATCTTGTCGGCAGCCTTGGCGCACTTCGTCGCGGTTTTCACTCCGATCTTCGCGCCCGTGGTCGCGCCAGAGCTCGCGCCAAGAGTGGCAAAGAAGGCAACCATTTCGAGCGGGCCCATGATTTGGTCGGTGACGACCAACGCGCACGTGCCATCGTCGGCGGCGGCACCCATGCCGCATTCGACCCATGTTTTCCCGTTCACCGTCGGAGCGTCGCCCCAACAGACGAACGCCGCACCAACGAAGCCCTCTTTGCAAGGTTCGTAGCAGAGGCCGGCGTCGTACTCGTAACCGGGCGGACAAGTCGCCCACTCCATCCCTGGAGAGAGATGGACGTGTTTCGTGCAGCTTGGGGCGATGCCACCCTCGTAACCTTGTTGCTGACAGTCCATCGTGCAAATGTTTGATCCAAAGTTGCTGTATCCGCTTTTGCACTTATCGTAGCACAGACCGAGGTAATCTTCCTTGCCTTTTTTCGTGCAAAGATCTCCGCCGCACTTCACAGTCCACGTGTTCCAGTCCCATTCGCATTCGATGGTGCCAACACCGCGACCGTAACTCGCGGCGGGGTTGTTGCATAGCAAACCGTGATCATTCCATCCGGTCGAGCACGACTGATAACAGTCGTACCCGGAGCGATAATAGCCTGTACCAAAGTTGGAACACTTGTCGTAGCATATCAAACCACCTGCACCGACGATTTCTTTCTTGCCGTCGTCGCCGCAGTACTGCGGAACGATACCGTCGCGCGCGTACGATTCGCGCCAGCAAAAGCCCGAGCCTTCATCGACTTCTTCGGCGTACTCGCCGATGATATCGCTGGACCAACTGGTGATGGTACCGGCGGCATCGACCACGTTTCCGATCCAATCCAATCCCCCGAGTGCGGCCGTTTCGTTCGTGCGGGGACCCTTTCGTTTCGGTTTACGTGCGTTTTGTTTCGGTTTACGTGCCTTTCGTTTCGGTTTACCCTTAGAGGCTTTCAGCTTGTCATCGATTTTCTTGCGCGCTTCAACCGCGACCTTCTCCTTTTCGAACATCTTTTGGATGCGCTTCTCGTACGCGGTCTGTGTCTTCGCCTCCTTCGACGGGCACGTCTCGTCACCGACGTCCCTCTCCGCCGCCTCAAAGTCATCATTCTCAAACTGCACCTTCCGCAGCGCGCGCGCCGCCGCGTCGTCGATCTCTCGAGCCTTCTTCTCCATTTTCGCCTTCGCCTCCTCGATCAACTTCGCCCGCGTCGCCGCGTTCGTCGCCGCGCCGAGTCGCGAACGAAGCGTCGGCGTCGGCGTCGGCGTCGATCGAGCCATCCCAACCACCCCGTCGGGTGTTGTCGTCGTCACGTGCACGTTCCCGACGCCGGCCAAGACGACGACCCCGCACGCCGCGACGCCGAGCGCGACCGTCGTCGCACCGAGACCGTGCCCTCGACTTTTCACCGTCCGCCGCAACAGCGGGTCGCCCTCGCGCGGCGCCGTCGTCCGCATGATTGAATCGACGACCGACGATCGTCTGACGTGTCGCGACACACGGCGACGACGAGACGAGTAAACTTCAATAACGCTGTTCACCCATATGTAGATCCCCTTGAGTCATGAACGGTCACTTAGACCTCACTCTTCATGGTGTGACAGGTGTGGGACGAAGAAAAAAGCGCCGACGCGCGCTCGAAGGCGGGGCGTTTCGGGTGACCATTTCGAGGCGCACGAGGCGACGGCTTCTTCGAGGCGACGACGACGCGGCGAGCGATCGGGAACGATGCCGAACGCGATGCGAGCGTTCGGTGCGTGACGAACGAGGCGAGGCGAGGCGAGGCGAGCGGCGACGACGACCGCGGCGCGTCGTCTCCCATGCACGGTTGTCCCGATGATGACGGTCGAGGTCGCCGACTGATTTGATTGACTCGATTCGACCGACTCGACTCTGACGTTCTCTTTTGCGCGCGCAGCGGCGACGAGCGCAGATCTGAAGTCGTTCGCGACGATCGACGCGGCGAGACACGACGTCGGCGACGATGACGTGGGATTCGATCTGAGCTATTGCGGCATTTGTCACACTGATTTGCATTTCATCAACAACGATTTAGGCGCGACGACGTATCCCCTCGTTCCGGGACACGAACTGGCGGGCGTCGTCAACGAGGTGGGGAAAAACGTGACTAAATTCAAGGTGGGCGATAAGGTCGGCGTCGGGTGCATGGTCGATTCGTGCCTGAACTGTAAAAGTTGCCTCGCCGACGAGGAACAGTATTGCGACAACGGGATGACGATGACGTACGGCTCCAGAACCGCGCACGGTCGCGCGGGACCGAACGGACGACAGACGATTGGTGGTTACTCCACGAAGATGGTGGTGAACGAACGCTTCGCCGTCAAGATTCCAGACAATGCGCCGCTCGACAAGACGGCGCCGCTCTTGTGCGCTGGAATCACTCTGTACGATCCAATGAAGGCTTTCGGCGTCAAGCCCTGCACGCGCGTCGGCGTCGCGGGTGTGGGGGGCTTGGGTATGATGGGCATCAAAATCGCCTCTGCCCTCGGCGCCGAGGTCACGGCCATCTCTCGATCGAACGCGAAGGAAGCCAAGGCGAAATCGTTCGGCGCGAAACATTTCGTCGCGATGAACTCCGAAGCCTCCGTCGCCGCCGCCGCCGATTCGTTGGACCTCATCCTCGACACCGTCTCCGCGTGTCACGACAGCCAACCGTACGCGAAAATGCTCGATAAGCGCGGAACTTTGTGTATGCTCGGCTTGCAAGTGACGCCTGTGGCGGTCAACGCCACGCAGTTCGTCTTCATGCGAAAGAGCGTGACGGGTTCGTTGATTGGCGGAATTAAGAATACGCAAGAGATGATTGATTTTTGCTGCTCGCGCGACATTTACCCAGAAATTAAAGTCATCGACGTCGCGAAAGCGCCCGACGCGCTCCAATCGCTGGCAGACGGCAACTGCTCTGGCGTTCGATACGTGATTGATTGTAAAACGATTCAATGATTGATTGTCTATGCTAAACAAATCTACTTTAATGTCCTTCGGATGCCAACAATTCTAACAACGCTCGCACGACGGGCGTCGACGTCAAGTCCGCGCTCGGATGGTTGATCCGCTCTGCGAGTAACTCGTCGACACGCGCGCGCAATTCTTTGACGAGCACGCCGATTCGAGCCGGCGCTTGAAACGTCGCCCAGTCGTCGACTCGAACTAATCCTTTTTCGTGGTCGACGTTAATGTCGCCGCCAAACAAGAGCAACGCGTACGCGCCGACCATCGTATTGTCTCTTATGAAGACTTTTGCCGTCTCGACGCGCTCGCTGTACACGATCCATCGGCTTTCGTACTTTCCACAGTGGAAATTCACCGACGTCGGATGTAAGAAGACCCTGCCGAGATCTTTCGAGTAGTATTTCAGCTCACGACCGTCCGCAATCTTCGCCACCGCTCCGGACGTCGTTTGCGTGTACTTCGTCTGAGGGTGCTTGACGCGCACGACGTGCGGATAGAATCCGGCGACGAGCGCAGCCTTGATCACGCGCGTCACGTCGGCGTTGGAATCCGCGCGCCCGCCGCCCAAACCATCTCGTCGCATCCTGTTCAAATAGTCTCTGTGCAAGAAGCCCAAGTCGGCCAGTATGGAGGCGTAATCGAGCCGACTCGATTGCACGGCTTCCAGCGCCTGCTGACTGAGAAAGTATTCGTCGCAGTACCGTCGTTCGCTAGATTTTCCTTTTGATTTGGCCTGCACCCAACCGCGATACGCCGCCACCATGGTCAAGTGGTCGCTTCTACTGGTCGCGCTCAGACTCTTCTTTGCCCTGTCGGCGGCGTCGCGATTATCCTTTGGCGAATAAAACAACGGTCGACCAGACATGGCGCCGGCGATGGTCAAGATTGGATCCAAACAACCGAAAATCGCTCCGAAGAGCAGCATTTTACCGATTCGCGCGTCGACGGGCATCTGCGACAGATGACGACCGAGAGGCGTCAACTCTTCGCGCCCATCAAATGCGCGAAGGTCTCTGAGTTCGTCCACGGCGGCTGCGACGGCGCTCGAATCCGGCGGCGACAAGGCGGCGGCGAGCGTCTTGGATACTTCTTCCCCGCTCATGGCTTTAATTGACAGGCAAAGCTGCTGGAGGGGCGTTCGAAGCATTTCTGGCGGTTGCTGCGGCGACATTCTGGCAAACTGCGAGCGACTAAACATGGCGAAACGAGCGCCCGGTGCCGTACGTCCGGAACGACCGCGACGCTGCTTCGCCGCTGCTTGCGAGACCCACGTATCGGCCAACACGGATAAGCCTCTGAGACTATCGTATTGCATCTCTTTGGCGCGACCGGTGTCGATGACGTAGCGAACGTCATCAATCGTTACGGACGTTTCTGCGATGTTTGTCGCCACGACGATTTTTCTCACGCCCTCCGGCGCGCGTTCAAAAATTCGACGCTGATCCTTTGAGGACAGCGAACCGTAGAGCGGTAAGATGCGAAGCGTACCAACTTCGCTTTCCTCCAGTAGACTCGAGTGTTCGAGTTTACGGATCAAACGCGTGATTTCAAATTGACCGGGCATGAAGACGAGAATCGCGCCGAGTGGCTCGTCCTTTGGCTTTTTCCCAGCCACCGGTGGAGGGACCAGCGCGCTCGGCCCTTCCTCGATCTCGGTCCTTATGATTGCACTGATCAATTGCTCGATCGCGTCGTAATTTATGATGCTCTCGTCGACGTTTTGGATGCTTCGCTGAGTTTGCGTCGAGTACCCCGCCAACGCGCGAGACGCCTCGGCGAGTAGCGACGTTCGAAGTCGCTTCTCTTCGATTTGTTTTGCCGAAGCAGTCGGCGACGCGTTCGCGTCGGTTTCAAGACTCGTTTCCGTCGCGCGTTTTACCTCGTACGTGCTATCGTCATCGACGAGATCCCAATCGTCCGGAACGTCGCGTTCGTCGTCCTCGTCGTCCTCGTCCTCGTCGTCCGACCCGTCGTTCGCGTCTTCGTCTTCACCCTCCAGACCGAGCGCGACTCTCTCGGCTTTACGTTTCGCCGCCTTTTCCGCGAGGAGCGATTCGACTTGCGCGTTTGATTTCACCTTTTTTATTTGCTTGCGCTTGGCGTACGGTCCACTCTTACCCACCGCGTGTCCAGTCATCTCGAAGACGTCTTCTAAAAAGTATTCGCGCACCGGATGCGTGAATCCCGCGATGTGCACCTGCGTCGTCGACACGCCGGCGACGGCGGCGATTTTCGAAGGATTCTTGAAATAGTCGTCAAACAAATCGGCATCGGCCGTCGCGGACATGAGTACGATCCTGAGCTTCGGGTTCTTCGCGACGACTCTTCGCAAGAGCAAGAGCAACAAATCCGAATCCACCGAACGCTCGTGAACTTCGTCCAAGACGACGTGCGTCGTGTTGGCGAGGATTGGATCGGAAAGTAAACGTCGAAGCAACACGCCCGTGGTGCAAAACAATAGCCGTGTTTTGCTCGATTGTTTCGATTCGAGTCGAACGGAGTATCCGACGACGTCACCGCATTTTTCGCATCGCTCCGCGGCGACGCGCTCGGCGAGTCCGATGGCGGAGATGCGTCTCGGCTGCGTCACGATGATGTTCGTCGCACCGCCCCTTCCGGCCGCGATCTCGCTCTCTAAAATAAACTGAGGAACCTGCGTCGATTTACCGCATCCAGTCTCCCCGCTCAGGACGACGACGGACGACAAATCGACGGCTCGCGTCACCTCCTCTCTCGATCCGCTCGCGGGCAAGTTGGAGCGCACGTTCATCATGGCGTACTTTTCACCCACGCCCATCTTGATCGAGTTGAGATAATCGTTCCACGCCGCGAGTAGACGCTTGTTCTCCGATTCGATCTCGTTCGGCGACAAGCCCGGGCGGCGCTCGCGCCGGGCAGATTTCTCCTTGCTCTTGACGGCGCGCGTCGGGACGATTTTCGAAACCTCCGCGGCGGCGGCGGCGGCGGCGGCGCGCGGTTTAGGAATCTTCGCATTCACGGACGCGCCGACGTCGACGACATCATCGGTGCCCCGCGTCGACGTCGACGTCGACGTCGACTTCGTCACGAGACCCGGCGCGGCTTCGACGAAGGTGTACACGCACGGCGTTCCGGTGCCGTCGATGGCGTGAAGCGCCAACTCTCGAGTCGCGCGCGTGAACGCGTCCCTTCGTTCGCCTCTGGCGTGGAACGCGATCACCGGCGGTTCCACGCTCGGGTACCCCTTACCCTTGGGTCGATACACTTCCAAAAAGCCCGTCTCGCCGCTCTCGGTGTCGACGCGCACGCTGATGCCTCCGTCGACGCGCGAGACGCGGTCTTCGCCGCAAATCGCGTCGATCGCCATGATCTCGTCCTCCCAATCCTCATCGGTCGCCTCCGGATCGCCTCTCGGCCACGATGCGTGTTCGCGCGAGATGCCGCTCAATACTTTACCGAAGAGAAGACTCAACGCGTCGACGCGATTCGGACGCGCGCGCCACGCGTCTTCGCACGACGCGCGATCGTACCCGCGCTCCCACAACCACTCCACGTTCGGATCCGACGGTCTCGAGTCGTCCGTCACCGCGCTCGTTCCTTTACTGAGCAACACCACGCCTCCCTCGTTGAGCGATTTCGGCGCGTACGTCGCCGGAAGTCGATCCTCGGGCACGCGCACGCACAACCAACCGACGGCGGCGTCCACCGCGCTCGCCTCGGTCGATTTCATCGCCTTGCTCGCCGCGAGCGCGTCGTCGCGCTCGAATCCTAAACCTTCTAATTTCGCGCACAGTTCGTTCGCGCTCGCGTCGTCCGCGCGATCGCCGTCGTCGTCCCCGTTATCCTCGCTCTCGTCGTCGGACGACGACGGCGCGAAGCGTTCGCGCAAAATCGCGTCTATGAGCGACCGTTTCTCTTCGCTCATCGTCAAGACTTGCGCCGACTCGCGTTTCGCCGATCGTTTCATTCGTTCCACGCGCTCTTCTTCCCACTTCGCCCGTCGCTTGGCGTCTTCGATGCGTTTCTGTTCCATCTCTTCGCACCTCGTAAAAATATCCTTGTACTCCGTCGGCAGGAGACGCTGCAACGGAAGCGAGTGCGCGATCTTCGCCAACGCCACGACCGCGACTCGGTGCTCCGCCTCGGCTTTCGTCGCGCACTTCTCCTTCCAATAGAATATTTTATCCTTATCCGGCTTGTGTTTATCCCGAAGGATGAGTTTACACGTCCACCCGCCGCGTTCGCCCGCCGCCGTCTCGCCCGCCGCCGTCTTTTCCTCCTTGGCCTTGAACACCGGTGACTTGAACTCCTTTTGCTTTTGCACGAATTCTCTCAGAATCGTGCTCGGAAATTTACAACTCATCCTCGTGAACGGTGTCGACGCGTTCTTCGCGTTCGGATCCCCCTCGCGTCGTTCCCTCGCCGCCGCCTCCTTGGCGCGTTCGCGCTCCTCGATGATGAGTCTCGCCTTGGCGCTGCTCGCCCCGCTCTTGCTCTTCACCGCCGACGATTCCGATTCGCTTTTTTCCGCCACCGCGTCGGCGTGTTGCCTCGCGATGTGTTGTTTCAATCGATCCTGCTGTTTAAATATCCTCTCGCAGTGCGGACACACCATCTCTCTCGACTTGTGCATCTGCGCCGGGTCGAATCCACCCTTGGCGCTCATGGCGCCCGAGGCGACGATGCCGCGCTTGGCTTTGGCGAGCGCTTTTTTCTGTGCGTTGGACGGCGCCATCGCGAGGAGAACGAACGAATGAATGCGACGACGACGATCGACGCTCGCGCTCCGACGAACGGACGACGCGACGACGCGACGACGCGACGACGCGACGACGTGTGACACGAAGGATGAAGGCGTCGCGCGCAGCAAGCGCTTTTGTACTACATGCGAGGACGCGTCGACCGTCTCCATTCACCGCTCTTACCGCCAATCTTGGATTCTAATCGAACGCGTTCGATGACGATGTCTTTACTCACCGCTTTACACATGTCATAAATCGTCAATCCGCTCACCGCCGCCGCCGTGAGCGCCTCCATCTCGACCCCGGTTTTCCCTGCGCACGTCGCCGTCGCCGACACCTCCACCGCGGCGTCGGCGTCCACCATTCGTAGATCGATCTTCACCGCGTCGAGAGAGATTTGATGACACAGAGGGATCAAATCGTGTGTCTTTTTCGCCCCCGTGATGCCCGCCAATCGCGCCGTCGCGAGCACGTCACCCTTTTTCAACGCGTTTCGCTTCACCGCCTCGTACGCCTCGCGTCCCAGCGTCACCCGCGCCGACGCCGTGGCCGTTCTCGACGTCGACGGTTTCGCCCCGACGTTCACCATGGACGCGGCACCCGTGACGTCATCGACGTGCGTCAATCGCGTCGCACCGTCACCATCGAGAGCCGTCGCCGTCGCCGTCGCCGTCGCCGTCGCCGCCACCTCATCCTCATCCTTGTCATCCTTGCCATCCTCGTCATCCGTCGCCGCCGTCGTCGTCGTCGTCGTCGCCTCCCTCGCGACGCGCGCGCGAGAGAGCGTCGACCATCGTCCCCCGATCGCCGCGCGCATCACCGTTCGCATCATCCCACGCGCGAGAGAGTCGCACACGCATTCATTCCATGCATCCCACGCATGCCGACGCATGCCATCTCCATGCATGCCACGCGGTCGGTCGGTCGGTCGGTCGGTCGGTCGGTCGGTCGTCGTCGCGTTGACCGTCGAGACGATGGATGGATGGATCGATGGAGAGATGGACGGGACACCGAGACGATGGGACGCCGAGACGAATGGAACGACGGGGAAACGATGAGTCTGAGACGAGATGGATCGAACGAGGGATTCGCGTCGGCGTGCGCGACGCTCGAACGCGCCATGCGTCGAGTGGCGAAAGAGATGACGATTCATAAGACGGGCCGACCTCGACGAGGCGGACCGAGGGAGCGGGAGACGGGGACGACGACCGAACGCGGCTCGTCGCCGTCACTCTCGTCGTCTCTCTCGTCTCTCTCGTCTCTCTCGTCTCTCTCGTCCATCTCGTCGAACGTACGCGAGACGCGCGTCGTCGACGTCGACGCGTCGGAGAGCGTCGACGCGGGGACGGCGTCGACGCGCGGAAGACGAGACGAGGAGAAAGACGAGAGAGACGTCGTGCGACGATTAGAGATGAAATGCGCGAGATTGGAATCGACTGTGGTGACGCTTCGACGCGCGCTCGAGGATCGAACGCGGAGGAGATCGAACGACGCGTCCCGCGACGACGACGAAGACGAGAGAGACGAGGCGGCGCGCGACGTTTTGGCGCACGAGATTGTGGTTTTGAGACGGTATGTGAAAAGAGCGTCGATGGAACGCGATCGATTGTTGGAGATGAGCAACGATTTACGGGCGGCGTTGCACAGAAGTCGTGCAGAAACGAGAGAGACGAGATTGAAGACGCATCCAAAGACGCCGCCGCCGACGACGACGACGAGCATACCAATCGTGGAGGCGAAACCGTCCGTTCGAGCGTCAATCGCGCTCGCATCGATCGCGTCGTCCACGAGCGAGCGAGAAACGTTTAGTCAACGCTCGAAACTGAAGAGTGCGATGCGGCGCGCAAAGGAGAGACGCGCCGCCGCCGCGACGGTTCCCGCGGTAAGAAATTGGAATCGCGTGCAGACGAGCGAGGCGAACCAGTAGTCGGCCGATCGAATAGTTACACGAAATATATGTATCAAATAAGGAGGTTAGTGAGCTAATAACGAATGTTGTCTTCTAATGATGAGCGGTCGTGCGCGATCGTGCGAGCGTGAGAGAGGCTTCGTTGTCGAGTCGACGTTTTTACGCCGAATCGGTAAACGTCCACATCTTGTCTCGGCCTTCGCCGCGCTTCTCCACCGCGACGCACTTGGTGGCGACGCGCATCATAGCCGCCCAGATCGGAGTCGGGTCGTACAAATAATACTCCGGGAATTCCATCTTCAACGCTTCCGTCGCTTTCACAGCCTTGTAGTGCGGAATCGCGCATTCGACATGGTGCGCCACGTGCGTGGAACCGATGCGGTGGTGTAAGAAATCAAACACCGGGCCGTACGGGCGGTCGATCGTCAAGAAGGCACCCTTGATGTACGACCACTCGCTCGCCTCCAAGTGTTGGACGTCGACGTCGGTGTGTTGCAACCACGTGTACAAGACGAGCCAAAAGTTGACAAACAAATAGGGGCCCAAGTAGAGGGCGACGAATGGAGCCCAACCGCAGTTGGCGATCCATGCGGCGAGAACGCCGACAAAGGCGAAGACGCCGACGTCGGAGTAGTACACCTTCTTCTTCCAGCTTCCCGGGAAGAGTTCCAAATCACCGGTGTTCACGTTGGGCAAAAAGTGATTGGTGACCCCGCGCGCGCTGCCACCCGTGGCTCCCGTGAGTAAATAAGCTGGCCACCCGAAAACCAAGTGCGTGACGAGCTGCAAAATGGCAAACGGACCTTCACCCATGCTCGCCTTGGCCTTGAGGTTCAAATCACCCTTAATTTCGCCCTTGACGTACGGCACGTGCGTTTCGCCCTCCGTCAAGTGGTTGGTGCGCGAGTGATGCACTGCGTGCGATCGTTGCCAACTGAAGTACGGCACGAGCAAGACGGAGTGCAACGCGTATCCAACCGCGTCTTGAATGAAACGGTTATCGCTGAACGCGTTGTGACCGCACTCGTGCGCGATCACCCAGCATCCAGTGGCGATCGTCCCCGTCACCGCCGCGTACGCGACCCACGCAGGCCACCACGCCGCCGTCAGCGGGATCGTGCAGTAGGCGACTAATCCGCATCCGACAGTCATGGCGGTGGACACCGCCGCGTACACGAGCGACTTGACCGTGTCCTTCTTGAAGCACTCGTCCGGGATCTTGGACAAGACGTCCGCGCGGGACGGAAAGTCATCCTTGTGCGGGAACGTCAGCGCCTTGCCATTCAAGCCGCTTTTCGGGAGGTCTTCAAATCCAGAGCCAGAGATCGCGATGGCGCCCCGACGCTGCGTCGCACCTCGCGCGAGCGGGGAGACCGCATCCGACGCCTTGGTGACGCGAACGAACGCGTGATGTTTTCCCGCGCGCGCACTGCGCGCGACGGAGGCTCTCTCCGTTCGCAAGGCCGCCGTCGTCGCCGTCGTCGTCGTCGTCGCCATCGCCCTCATCGCCATCGCGCTCCAAGCTCGAAGCTCGTCGTTATCCGACTCGTGCGTCCTCGCGCGCGTTCGAACGTGCGAGCGCGAGAGTGTGGAGCGGAACGCGAAATATCCACTCGCGTCGCGTTCGCTTCGTCGCGGCGTCGGCGTGTGTCGCGCGCGTGTCGACGTCGCTCTTCGGCGTCGTCGCGCGACGTCGCATCGCCAACGTCGTCGACGCATCCGAGGGACACGGCGTCGAGTCGTGATCGGTGGAATGCATATACGTCGAAAAAACACGTAGAGTGGTGTCGTTTTCACCGATCGGTCACACGCGTCCGCTAAATGCTGAGGGTTTAGAAACAACCCCGGCGCGCGCGTCCCGCGCGCGGAGCGGACGCTCGTTTGCGTTCGCGCGCGAGGGCGAGGGGCGAGGTCGGGCGTCGACGCGGTGTGCGACGGACGTCGACGACGCGAAATGAAATGAAATAATCTGCAGTCGTTATTTACACGTTCCTGGTGACTAAAAACTCGCGCTTCCAATACAAAGCGAAAACCGAAACCCGAGACGCCGCTCGAGTCGCATCCGTACGAGTTTCTCCTAATTTACGCTTGGATGAGATCACTCTTACCCTCAGCGATGGCTTGCGTCGCGTATCCGAGCTTGTTCGCGTTACCCTTGGTGGCGCGCGCGAGCTTGGTCGGCACTTGCTTGAGTCCGACGGCGATGCGAGTGATGAGGTCGAGCTTGGTGGGCAAGTCTTCGAGCGGCTTCATCGCGTCCGGGGCGATAAACTGACCATCCATGCAAGCGCCCGTGAAGGAAACCTCCTTGCCTTCCTTGTTCCAGTCCTTGGTGAGCTTCTTGACCGCCTTCATCGTCGGCGCCACGTTTTCATCCACGAACACCCACGCGTTCATCCCCGTGGAGCACTCGGAGATGGGCGCAAACGACGTTCCCTCCACAGCCTTGCGCAGGAGCGTGTTCTTCGCAACCATGATCGTCGCCCCCTCCGGCATCGCGCGTCGGAAAGCAATCATATCCTTAACCTATTCATTCATCGCGCGCGTCAGAGAAACCACGTCGTCAGTCGTCCCGTCTCCGCCTCGCGGCCCTTTAGCCCTAAAACCCTCAGCTCAGCCACCCCACGGCGTTCGCGTCATGGTCTCCGCGACCGCGCGCGCGCGAGTGCGAACGCGCCGACATCGACACGTGCGATCGTGGAAAATATTTCCCACCGTTCGCGCGCGTTTCCATTCGCCGTCGTCGTCTCTTCGCCCCGCGCGCGCGTTCGCGAATCGCGCAGACCTCGACCCCGACCGACCGCGCGCCGGCGCCGTCACCGCCCCCCCCACGCGTCCGTCGCGCGCGCGCGCGCGTTCGCACGAGTCACGAAACGTACCGTCAACCCTTGATAGTTGAATCCAGCCACCAAGAGCGTCTCCTCCGCGTTCGCGAGGTCGCGCAATCGGTCCAAATCGCGATTCTTCTTCGCCTTGCTCGCCGCGCAGACAACCTGGAGCGCGCCTCTCTTGGCGCCGGTCGTCTTCGTCGTCGTCGTCGTCGCCGTCGGTCTCGCCGCGACGGACGCACGCATCGTGAGCGCGGTGTGCGGCGCCATCATGGATGGAGTCCGGTGCGACGCGCGTCGTCGTGTGTCCCCACGCATCCCTCACCCCGCGCCATCATCCCTCACCCACCTCCGCCTCGTCGAGGGACGGGACGGGACGGGACGGCCGACCGACCGACCGACCGACCGACCGATCGACTCGATCCGTACATACAAAGTAAAAAAAACACCAAACAAACACACACACACACACAACACACATACACGTACAGAGTCAAAGACACAAGACACAAAGACACCACCGCAACCACCGGTCAGGACTCACCACCACCACCCCCCCATCCATCCATCCACAGATGACGTGGCGCGACGAGACGAGACGAGACGAGACGGATGGGAAGAGTGGATGGGGAGGCGGGCGCACGGGGCGTGAGTCGCCGACGCGTTCGCGACCTCGAGGGAGGGGCGCGTGGAGATGACGACGAGAGGCGAGGTGCGAGGAACGAGTCGACGAGACGAGACGAGGAGACGAGACGAGACGACGCGACGACGCGACGGTCGATTCGATTCGATTGGAACGATTGCACAGGCGGCGACGCGATTGATTGATTGATTGATTGATTGATTGATTGCGAACGAACGAATGAACGAGCGAGGGCGTGAGGATGCGTCGAGGACGATGGAGTGTTGAGGAGAGGAACGCGACGCGCGATCGATCGATCGATGTCGAACGACGAGGGCGAACGCGAACGAACGAACGAATGGGAGACTGACGAGCGCGGAGGCGCGCGCGCGGGCGCAGGCGAGACGCGGGGGGTCGAGATCGGCGCCGCCTCGACGGGCGACGCGAGGAGAGACGGCGAACGCGAGGAATGAGCGACGAGGGAAAGAGGGAGAGAGCGGTCAGGACGATTCACGCGTGATTAATGTGCCGAGACGGGCGAGAACGGGTACGCGAGACTGGGCGGCGCGAGAACGCTTTTTGACGAGCGAACGCGAGACGCGGGGGAGGGGGAACGCGCGCGAGGAGGGCGTGCGCTGACGATCGGTGGAAAAGTTTCGGCGCGCGGATATCATCGACGCGAGGGCGAGGGAGGATGCGTGACTGACGATGCGCGAACGTACGCGACGATGCGCGCAGCGAATCGCCGAAAGCAACGGCAAACGACGGACGCGGCGGAGGGAGAAGGCGACGAAGATGCCTCGGCGGAGCCCGCGGAGGGGGAAGAAGACGATCGAGGGCGAAGCGACGCGGTGGATGAGAAGAAGAAAGACGAGGCGAAGGAGGAGGAGCGAGGAGTGAAGGACGAACCGGCGACGGGAGAACCGGCGAATGACGATAGGGTTGTCGCGCCGGCGAACCCCGTCGAGGCGAAGAGCGCGCCGGCGAAGAAGACGCAACCGCGCGAAAGGAAAGCACCCGGAGCGAAGAAGGGGACGAAGCGGAGTGGGATGAAACAGGACGAGCACGAGATAGCCGAGGCGTTGTTTGATCTCGCCACGCTCGCCGCCGACGTCGACAAGGAGCCGGAAGGCAAAGCGAGCAAACGGAAGAAACCGCGAACGACCAAAAAGGCGAGCGCGCCTGCCAGAGGCGCCAAGGCAATCGTTCAGACGGTTTTAGGTGCGGATGATGCCGCGCGAGGGGGATTACCGCCCGTATACGCGGGAATGGGACTTCCGCAGCTTGGAGCGTTTCCTCCGCCGGTACCTCCGCTCGGCGTGGCAAATCCGTTCCACCCACAAGTTCCTCGCACGAAACCGTTCCGCAACGCCACCTCTCACGTGTATATTGCACACTTCATAGATTTCACGCAAAAGGTTTCAAAGCAAACGGTGACAACGCACCAAGACGCGATGGCGGCTGCCGCCGAGAAGGGTGGCGACGAGGCGCAACGCAGAGCGCAAACCGGGGACGCCAGCACGTCTGGCCCTCCGTTCGGGGGCATGCCGCCGGGTGGTTTCTCTCCGTTCATGATGAATCCGTACTTGATGGGTGCGTTCATGGCGGGTCAACCGATGGGACCGGGTGGCGGCGGTCCGGATGCGTCGCAACAGGCGCAACTTTTGAATATGATGATGCAACAGGCGGCCGCCGTGCCGTTGTTCGCGAACCAACCCATGGGATTCCCTCTTCCAATGGGTACGATGAATTCGTCTCAACAGGCCCAGGGCGGCGGAGGAGAGCGCGGTGGCGCCGCCGGTGTGGACTCGAGCGCCGGCGTGAATCCGTACCTCTCGCCGATGTTCGCGACGCAAAATCCGATGATGCTGGCGGCGATGGGTTCCGCGATGCCGTCTCAGATGCAACAATACGATCACTCCGGAGGAAACGAAAAAGTCGGCGCGCCCGCCGGAGACGCGCCACCCGCCGGCGCCGAGGCGCCGAAAGTCGAAGCCAAGTGAGAAAGTTTGAAAATAGTTCGCAGACACTAGAGTAGAGAGCGTGTAAACACTTCATGACGAGATTGACGACGAGTTGATGAAGTCGCAATGTCGATGACGATAGCGCGCGTTGCCTTCTTCTTTTTAAAGCGCTTTGTGATTGCAAATTTGTTTTTACAAGAGGAGCCAGCCTACGCCGAGGGCGAGGAGAGCGAACGCGCCGCCTCCCCAAAACGCGCCCGCCGAACCAAGTTGGTCGCACAGGAATCCAGCCATGTAGTTTCCGAAACCAAGAGATAAACCCTGAGACATCGCGGCGATCGCGAAACCGGTGCCACGCACGTTCGGAGGCATCGTGGCGCTCAGAACCGCCTTCATGTTGCCCTGTGTCATCGACATGTGCACGCCGACGACAAGGTAGCCAAGGAACACCTGCCACGGGACGTTGGCCATGACGAGGATGGCGTCCGCGACCACCATGAGACCGAAACCAACGAGAAGCATCGTCTTACGCCTATCTCTTCCGCGCTGCTCGGCGTTATCCGCGTACACGCCGAAAGGATACGTGAGCGCCGATTGCATGATGTTCGTCGCAAACATGAGCACCGGAAGGTACGCCACCTGCATGCCGACAGCCTTGGCGTGAAGAGTGACAAACGCTTCGCTAAATCTCGCAACCTTGAGGATGGAGAACACGAGTAACGCCCGCCAGAATGCCCAAGGCAGTTGAGCCACCTCGGTCCAACTCCATTTCCATTCGCCCCACATGAAACTCGACGAGTTCGAGATTTGAGATTTTCCCTTGCTCTGCTGTCGCGCCTCAGCCCATGGATCGTCGGCCCAAATCAACGCTCGCGTGCGCAAATCGTCTTGGGTCATCTCACCACCGTCGACGCGACGAAACCAGCTCTTTCGCTTCCTCGTCTTTCTGATTCGAACCGTACCGACGTCCTCCGCCACGCCCTTGGATTCCTCAAAGCCGTCGACGATTTGATCTAAAAACGGCGACACCATCTTGGCTCGGCTCTTCATCTGCCACAACCAGTCTCGCACGGTTCTCCAAGTCTTTTGTCCCCGGTGCCACACGATCTCGCGCATGTTGGACGTGCACGCGGTTCGGCGCCATCGCGCCCGCAGGTGAGGCATAGCCAACGGTCCCCGCGTGTGTCGCTTCCACGACGGAAGCGCGCGACCGCGACCGGGAAGCATGAGCGGCTTGTACTTTGGCTTGCTCATCTTACGTTTCGGCTTTCGCACAGCCTTGATGAGAATGAATATCGCTATGATGGATGGGAACGTTGCGAGCGTGAACGTCGCTCGGAAGTTGTTGTGCGTCGCCTTCATCACCGTCATGGCGGCGAGCGAGCCCACCACGCCGCCGAGCGTCGTCATCGATTGGTGCAAACCGTACGTCGACGAACGTTTCGGGCGCGGCGATAAATCCGCGATGAGCGCATCCGTGGGCGCCGCCCGAATGCCCTTACCGAACCGATCTAGTAATTTACCCACCACGACCTGTTGCACGTTACCCGCCGACGCGAGCGTCAGCTTCATCGCCGCCGTCATCACCGAACCGACGGCGATCACTTTCACGCGCGATTTCAGCACGTCGGAGAGGACACCCGAGAATACTCTGCTAAAGTTGGACACGAAGAGCGCGAAACCCTCCATGGCGCCGATGCGCGTGTTGCTGAAACCGAATTCGGTTTGCAAAAACACGGGCAGCAAAGAAAACACCATGCACGTGGACGAAGTCCACAGGAACCCACACGTCGCGAGCGCCCACACGGAGAGGTTATCCACCGGATTTTGCACTACGGTCGGTAACGGCGTTCGCGACTGACCCGGGAGACGATGTAAGACGTAATTCAGGAATCCCGCCACTCCTTGCGCCCCCGTCGATTTTTTCTCGCCGCGCGCCGATCCATCCGCCTCCTCCTCCTCTTCCTCGTCGTCGTCCATGGATTTCAATCCCTCCATCTCGCGGATGTATCCGGCGTACCATGCCTCCTCACTGCTCGGCTGTTCCACTCTTTTCCTAAACACGGTGCCCTCGGCGAACGCTCCGTCCAAATCTTCGACGACGGCGTCTCCGCCTCGATTCGCGCTCGCCGTCACTTGCTCCTCCTCCTCCTCCTCTTCCGCGTCTTGAAACCGGCGAGGATCATCAATGGCACGCACACCACCCACCAACTCACCTCGTCTCGCGCTCGCGCGCCAAACTCGCGTCCTGGCCGACGTCGACGCCGACGCTGACGTCGTCGCCCTCGCCGCTCGGCCGCGCGCGCCTTCATCTCGCCCATCCACGCCTCGCCGTCCATCCATCTCGCGCGTGCACGCGCTCGCGACGACATGACGCGCACTACTCTCTTCCCAACGACGTCCACGCGCGCGTTCACACGTCCCGACCCCGTTCGCGGCGCGTCGTCGTCGTCCCGCGCGCGCCGGCGTCGCCCCTCGCGTCGTCCCCGTCGTCCCCGCGCGCGTCCCCGCGCGCATCTCGCCTCGCGCCCCCCCCCGCGTTCGCGCGCGACCTTTCGCGTCGATCACACGTCCGATAGACTCGCTCGAGACCTCCTCCCGCGCGTCCGCACCCGCGCGCGCCCCTCCCTCGGCGCCGCGCTATCCGAAAGCGGTCGGATCTCGTCCCCGTCGACGCCGTCGTCTCGCGACGCCACCTCGCGCTCTATTCGCGACGCGCTCGAGACGGACGCTCACGTTCGGCGACCGCGGTCGACGATGCCGTCGACGACCGCGCGCGCACTGCCGACGCGCGCCGCCCGCGCTCGACGGCACGGCCGAGAGAGGGCACGGCGGGAATCGTGATCGACACGAGATTCGTCCGTTGGAGTATGAGAGGTGTTCAATACGAGGTTTGTCTCGCATACGACTGTGTGTGATCGAATACCTGGGTTTCCCCCACAAAGTCGGACGAATGACACCTAGTCGGTAGGAAACTTCGGGAGACTCGCACGTCCAAGAAGAAGGAAACGACACGCGTCGGTCGCGCGCGGCCGGGGACGATGGATGACGACGACGCGTCACACGACGACGAAGACGACGACGGTCGAATCGCGACGGCGAATCGCGACGGCGATCGATCGATCGATTCGCGCGACGACTCGAACTCGAACTCGGACTCGGACTCGAATCGCGTCGGCATTCATTCATTCGTCTAGGTTTCGGCGGCGAGGTGACCGAACGGACGAATCGTCGACGGGGACGCGAGGAGCGCCGGTGAATCGGAATCATGGAGGAGGCGAATCGAGAGGAGAATGAATTTGTCACCGGTCCGCTGAGCGTGCTCACGGCGAGCGTCAAGGCGAACACGCAGGTTTTGATCAACTGTCGAAACAATCGCAAACTCTTGGCGCGCGTCAAGGCGTTCGACCGCCACTGCAACATGGTTTTGGAAAACGTCAAGGAGATTTGGACCGAGGTGCCGAAGACGGGAAAGGGAGCGGCCAAGGCGAAACCGGTGAATAAGGATAGGTTCATCTCGAAAATGTTTTTACGCGGTGATTCGGTGATTCTCGTCTTGAGAAATCCAAAGTAAACGACGCGAAGAGAGACAGAGGACAGACTTTCTAGTAGCTAGTATTATAAAAACAAACACGTGATGACGATTAATGCAATCGTAGGAGACTCGTTCGTTCTTTCGTTCGTTCGTGCGCGCGCGCGCGCGCTCTACTCGGCGTCCGGGTTGGCTTGTCTCGCGAGCATGGCGTCCATGAAACGGGGACAGAGCGCCGTCAGAGGCGGGAGTTCGTGCGAGGGAGCGTCGAAGAGAGCGCCCCATGGCATCTTCCCGACGCCTCTGTGCGCGCCTCCGATGACACGTTCGTGCGTGGGAACGTCCTCGTCCTCGTCATCGCCGTTCAGATCGAGCGAGCGAACGGCGTCGCGCGTCTCCGCGAGCAACGCGCGCGTCTCCGCGGAAACGGGAGCGCCGACGACGGCGGTGCCTCCCGGGAACCGTCTCGCCACGGGCGCGCGGTCGACGTCCATGTCGTCGCGCGCACGCGCTTCTCGATTCGTCTCCGCGCCGACGCGCACGATCTCCCGGTCGCGCGTGACGACGAGCATGGGGACGGATTCCGGCGCGCTCGACGCGTCTCGAGACGCGCGATCGCCGGGCGGGAAGAGCACCGCCTCGGGTGGCCCGTCTCGACACGCGTACGCCCCCGCGGGTGCGACGACGCGACCGACGAAACGAACGACGACGGCGGCGTCGGCGGGGTCAGTCGCGGCGAAGACAGCGGCGAACGTCGGCGTCGACGGGTGCGCGAAGACGTCGATGCACGGTGACGCGTACACGCGCCACGGTTGAAGCGTTTGCAAGTTCCAGACCACCAACGAGCGTCCGTCGGCGGCGACGAACAGAGGCTCTCCCGCGACGAAGGCGACCGACTTGATGGACGGCTGCGCTCCGTCCGTGGACGACTTGGGCATGGTGAGCGTCGCAAGTCGCGCGTTCGTCTTCGGATCCCAAAGAATGATTTCGCTCGCCGCGGTGGCCAAGATGGATCCATCAGAGCTGAACGCCCCGCACGTGATCGACGATCCACTCGGGTGCGACGCGCACGATCGACATCTCCATCCGGCGTGTTCACCGCCTCTGGAGACACGTCCGTTGGGCACCCAAATCTTGACTTCGCCGTCGACGCCGGCGGTGAACGCCATGGACTCTTCGAGACTGTGCGCGCTCGGCCGCACGCCGACGGCGGTGATCAAGCCTTTGTGCGGGATCTCACACTGCGCAACGCACGTGAACGCGCCGCCGGGAACGGGCGTCGCCGTCGGCTCTTCGTCTTCATCCGGCGCGTCGAGACGTTCCCAAATTTTGAGCGTCTCCTCGACGGAGCGCGTCACCACGGGCGGTTGATCGCTGCGTCTGTCGACGGTGAGAAGGATGCGTCCATCGCGCGAGAAGGCGGCGTGCGCAACGTGCGACTCCATGGGCGAATCCGCGTCCCCACTCGTGTTGACGTAGTTTATCGGCGCCACGGCGAGATCGGCGACGTGGTCGTCGCGCGCGTAATCGAAAAATTGCAGCGCCGCGCCGGCGGCAGAAAACACGGCGACGTCCGCGCGCGGATCGTAGGCGACGACGGACGCGTACGCGTAAGGCGCCACCGATGCATCGAGTACGGGCGGTCGAACGCCCTGAATCGTCCCTTCCACGGTGAGAGATGCAACGTTGACGAGACGGATGGCGTTGTCGGCTCCGAAGAGCGCCAGACGAGACGGATCGTCGCGTCGCGCCACAATCTTCGTCAGAGGCGCGCCCAAGCGCGGAAGGTACGTCTTCTTCCCGTCAGCAAGCGTCCAAATCACCAACACCGCCTCCTCACCCCCCGAGAACAGGTGCGCTCCGTCCCCGGAAAAGTGTAAACACCCGACGGCGCGAGAGTGCCAATGCGACGTCGTGCTCGGCAGGGCGTCCCCGTTCACCTCTGTCTCCTCCCCTTGCGCCTCGTTCTGTAATCGCTTCACCGCTCGAGCGAATCCGTGCCACATGACGATCCTCCCGCTCGAATCCCCCGCGGCTAAGATTTCGTCGTCTCTCGACAGCGCCAACGCGGTGACCCCCTTGGTGTGATGAATCCGAAGCGCTCTCGCCCCGTTTCCTCCTCGATCCTTCCCCGTCCCCCACACGTAAATCGTCCGTCTCTCCGCGCACGCCACGAACGTCCCGCTCGCGCTCGCCACTAATTTACACGGTCTCGTCGTCTTCCCCAGCCTCTCCACGATCTTTCCCTTGGACAGACTCACCCTGTACACGCGTCCGCCGCCGTCCTCGCGCGCGCTCGCGCTCACGAAGACGGCGTCCTTCCCAGCCTCACCTCCCGGGTACACAACATCGTATATCGCGCACGGAAACGTGTAACTCCGCACAACCTTCCCAGTCTCCGCGTCCCACACCGTGAGCGTCCCGCTCGCGCTTCCGGTGACGACGACGCCGCTCGAGCACGGACTCGCCGCCGCGCACGTCTGCTCCGCCCCCGGCGCCTCGCTCGAGCGCACGCCTCTCCCCGTGGCCGCGTCGTGCGCGCGCACGCGCCATCTCGCGGGAGTCACCAAGACCGTGTCCTTCACCGCGAACGCGCCCGAGGGCGCGCACGCGAGCGCGCCACCGCTCAGACGAACCGCGCGCGCGCCGCCGCCGCCCTCGAGCGCGTTCGCGCGCGTCCCCGTCGTCGTCGTTCCCGTCTTCCCCAGAGGCGTCATCGCGCTCGAGGCGCGAGTGGACGAGCGAGACGCGCGCGCCATGGTCGTCGCTTCCGCGCCGAGCGTCGCACGACCCGCGAGGTGGACGCGCGACGCCCGAGTGTGTCGACGCCCATCTTTCGCGCGCGGCGCGACGACCGACGACGAGGGCGCTCGAGGGACTCATTGGTGAGTCATGAACCGTCGAAAGTCACAGGGAAGGTTTTGATGGGAACCGCCTCCCCGGCGGACGGGCAGACGCGGACGCGCGGGTGAGGACGAGGTCGACGACGGGGCGATGAGTAAGCGGGCGGTGAGCGCCGTCGTGCGACTCGTCGTTCCGGCGGGAGCGGCGAAACCGTCCCCGCCGGTGGGTCCGGCGCTCGGGCAACACGGGGTGAACATCATGAGTTTTTGTAAAGACTTCAACGCCAAGACGAGCGAACACAAGGCGGAGACGCCGGTGCCGGTGGTGATCGAGATATACGGCGATAAGACGTTCGAGTGGACGATGAAGACGCCGCCGACGTCGTATTTCGTGGCGCGGGCGGCGGGCGTGAAGACGTGTTCGCAGAGACCGGGACACGCGACGGCGGGACGTATCAACCTGAAGCACGCGTACGAGATCGCAAAGGTCAAGGCGAGTGATAAAGGGTTGGGGAACGTGAGTCTGATGAGTCTGACGAAGTCCGTGTTGGGGACGGCGAGGTCGATGGGGGTCGAGGTGACGGATCCGAGGAAGTGAGCGAAGTGGGCGAAAGAGTAGTCGAGGAGGCGAAGAGTAGTAGGCTTTTGTTGAATATCTGAAAGAGTGTAGCTATATAGGATAACAAAACGTTTCATCTATACCCGTTGCACCGGCGCTCGCGCTCGCGCCGCCGCCTCCGCCTTCTCGATCGCGGACACGTGCGAGTAATAAGAGATACCCGCGATGGCGACGGCGCCGCCAAAGATGTTGTTGAACGTCACGGGAATGTCAAAGAGCAACCATCCGAAGAAGAAGATGAACACCGTCTTGACGTGACCGATGACTTGGAAAGAGAGCGCGCTAAAGGTTCCGATGCACATGTATTGAGAAATGTTGACCCAAATCGCGAGCAAACACGAAGCCGCGAGAAACATGAAGGACTCGCTCGTCCAGTAATACTCGGTGATGAAGCTTCCCGTGAGCATTTGGTCCAAGAACGGACCGACGGTGAGCATGGAGAGCGCCATAAGCGGCGCCGTCTTTCCCAATAATTCATTGCTTCCGATAGAGTACTCGACTTGCAAACGATTGACGAGAATCTGTTGCGCGCTCGTGGACAAGACGGCGATCATGGCGACGATGGTGCCCCAGAAATTCATCGTCGTCTCCTGTAAAGTCGCGATACCGACGCCGAACATCACCACCACGATCGCCTGCGCGATCTTCCACGACACCTTTCTACCCAAGAACGCCATCTCGAGCATACACACGGCGGGAATTTGCAACAGTTTTGCCAACTGATAAAACCCGACGTGATTCATCATCAACGATAAATTCAGAGATATGATGCTCGTCGACGCGATCGCGACGAACATTAACAATTTATTTCTCGGCATCTCTCGTCCACCCTTCGCCGGCTGCGTGTTCATCTCTGCGCCACTGCCAGCGCCTCTGCTCCCCTTGCCGCCGTCGGCGCGAAAGAATCGAACGCTCATCGTGCACAAAAAGTGCATCCCGCACAGCGTCGTTGCGTACTGAAACGCGTATCCCTGCGAACCCATGAGTTGTTTGTTCACCATGACGATGGCGACCGAGCTCACGAAATTGCTCAACCACTTGAGCGCGTCCGCCGCGGATAACCCAGCTCCGCTGGTCGCCATGGCGAACGTCTTCGTCGACTCTCTTCTCGCCTCTCGACGCGCGCTCGGTCGCGCACACCTCCACCGATCGAACGCGGTCGAGTCTTCGTCGCGCTCGTCCGAGAAACGCGTCCTCCGAGCGCGGTGTTCGCGCGCTCGCGCGTCGCGATCTGCGTCGACGCCCATCTTTTGTTACATTCGAGCGCGTGGTGGCGAGATTCGTTCGAACCACGGCGCGCGACACACGGCGCCGCGCTGGCGATCGAGGCGCGATGATGCGCGCGGAATCGCTCGGGCCGGCGACGGCGCGATTGATCGTCGGCTCGGAGGCGTGTGAGACGGTTCGAGACGATCAGTTTTCGGTGTTGAGACGGGCGGAATCGATCGAGGATGATTTTTTGAGCGACAATTTTGATTTCGCATCTCTGAGCGCGGGCGGCGGGAAAGGCGGGGATTCCATGGCGCGCACGAAGGATAAGAGGTTTTTCGTCAAGTTTTTAAACGACTCGGATGGGAAGAGTCTGTTGGAGGATTCGTTTTTGCGCGAGTACGTCGCCAGGGCGTCGAGCGGGCAGAGTTTGATGTCAAAGATTTTCGCCGTCTTCGTGCACGAGAAACACGGGCGGTTCATCGTGATGAACAACTGCGTGAACCCTCGCGTCAAGGCCTGGAGTCGGTTGTACGATCTCAAGGGCACGGCGGACGATAAGACGCTCGTGGCGGATGGTTCGTCGGTGTATCACTCGCACAAGCGTTGGTATAACGTGCCGCTCATGGTGCGAGAGTGTTTCGGATGTTTTCGAGCCGTGCCGGTGCGACGTCGGAGGTATCTGAAGGGGAAACACGAGGCGTTCGACGCGCCGATCTACTTGACCGAAGGGCAGCGGGAGGAGGTGATGACGGCGCTGAAGAATGACGTTGCACTCTTCGAAAAGCACAACTTGATGGATTATTCTTTGCTCGTCGCCGTCGAGCGCGTGCCGACGAGTCGAATCAAAGAGGAGGCGAAGATGCTCGAGGGCGACGTGCACAACAAACCGTACGTCGTCGAGTACGGCGGGGAGGTGTTGATCATATACTTGGGTGTCATCGACTTTTTGCAGAGTTGGACGAGCGGGAAAAAGGTGGCGCACGTCATCAAGTACCTCTTCGCGCCGAGACCGATCTCCACCGTGCACCCGACGCCGTACGCCAAACAGTTCCTCGACTTTTTCAAATTCAAATTCAAACCCATGGGATTCGAATACCCGAATGATTCTAGCGCCAAGCGAGCGGGCTCGTCCGCGACGCCGAGCAAGAGCGGCGCGAGCCCATCCCTCGTCGACCGTCTCAAGAACGCCGCGGGCGTCGCGGTGTTGACCCCGGAGGAAGACTAGGAAACGAAACCACTCCGCGCACAGTGTCTCATAGCAGCTTCTTTTTCGTACTGTAATTTAACTTGGTTATGCTCTTTTACAAAGCGTTCTAAAAACCCTTGGACCTGTCCAACCCTTCCGGAGAAATCTAATCGAAGTATCCTTGCTTGCGCGCTTGGACACCAATTTGGCCAAACATCATGCACGCGAACAACCCCATGTGCCACGTGAGCATGTACAACCAGATCTTGTCGTCCGCGGCCGGGCCTTGCGGGAAGTTGGCCAAGTTGGCGCTGATGCGCTCGCTGAACAATTCAAACAAGGACGCGTTATCCGGGAACGCCGGGCACGGCGACGCCGACGGGATCACCCAACCGAACAAGGACGCGAGGTGCACCGGGACGGAAGACTTCTTCCAGTCATCGTCAAACTTCAAGTCCGCGGACGCGGCAACCTTGACGGAGGCGCGAGCCTTGACAGCCTTGCGAGCTGCGCGCGAAGAAAACACACGAAACCGAGCCGCCGTCAGTCAGGGTGTCCACTGCATGCATTTTCGACGAATCACGACTCAACAATCGAGGACACCCCCTCCACCTCCCGATCGCCCCACCGATCGATCGGTCGTTCGATCGTTCGCTCATCCATTCGTCGTCCGCGTCGCGTCCCGTCGACCGCGCGCGACGCGCCGCCCCCGCGCGGTCGACGGTCGTCGATGTACACATAAAAATACACCGCGTCTCCTCGCGCGCGCGTCTCGCCCGTCCCATCATCGCGCGCGCGACGAACGCGTCTTCATCCCCCGGGTCGCCCCGATCGCGTATCTCCGTCGCGTATCGCTCCCGCGTCCCGCCTCGGTCGAGCGTCGGTCGGTCGAGCGTCGTCGTCGTCGTCGCCTCGCGTCCACCGCTTTCCATCGACCGATTCCGAACGCACGAACGCCATCGTCATCGCATCGAGCGTCCACGTACCTCGCGGCGCGAGCGCCGAGCGCGTCGCGGTCGGCGCGCGCGCGAATCCTTGCGAAGTGAGAGCCATCACCATCGTGGCGCGGGTCGAGTTGTGCCGGATGGGTGGAGGTGGGTCGAGACGAGCCGATCGATCGAGACGATCTGGGTGTGATAAATAATAATCGATACACGGGGGATCGTGGGCGTGGAATGCGTGTGGATGGTGCGTGATCGGACACGCGGAACCATCGTCGGTGGACCCTCCATCGATCGAGTGGTGATTGCACTACATACTCGTACAGTAGTGATCACGGGTACGTATTCGAGCACGACGACGCGCCATTAAACGTGCGTGTTCGTACAGTGACCGCCAGACCGATTTGAATTGCAATTGCAATGCGTCGCGCTGTCGCGTTCGGTCGCGCGTCAGAGACCGAGGGGACGGACGAAGGGACGCGGAGACGAAACGGGTCATCGGTTCGGACGCGCGCGTTCGGAAGGATTCGACGCGCATTCACGACGACGACGACCATCGCGTCATCGTGGCGCTGATTGATTTGATTTGATTCATTCATGTCCACCGCGGGCGGCGCGTCGTGGCGAGAGACGCTCGCGCGCGCGGATGGGGACGCGCGAACGAGGGAGGAAGGGTCGAAGACGCGGGGATTGGCGCGATGGCGACGCGATTTCGCCTCGCGGCGTCGTGAACGCGTTCGAGGATGGCGGACGGCGGACGGCGGCGCGCGCGGGCGGCGCCAGGCGTGGCGCGCGTACGGACCCGAGGGGACGACGACGACGCGACGAAAGGACGTCGTGGGGGAGAGCGAGAGCGAGAGCGAGTGTGAGGAAGATGACGGGTGGGCGAGGGAGGCGGAGGAGGCGGAGGAACGGGCGGCGAGGTGGGCGTACACGAGCGCGTACGTGACGTCGGTGGCGAACGCGTTCGAGCGCGCGTTGGAGGCGAGAGAGGCGAGAGGGGTGCGCGAGAGCGAGGGCCGGGAGGATGCGTACGAGGAGGAGGAGGAAGAAGAAGAAGAAGAAGAGGCGTACGAGGAGGAGGAGGAGGCGTCGACGAGCGAGGATGAAGAGAGGGATGCGAAGAGAACGTCGGAGAGGGCGGAGGCGGCGCCGTTGGCGGCGGCGATGACGGCGACGACGACGATTGCGACGGAACCAGAACCGGAACCGGAACGCGATGTCGATCGACAAAACACAGCCGCGACGGTGGTGTCGTCCGTCGCGGTCGCGCCGGCGGCGAAGAGCGTGGTGGCCGTGTCGGCGAAATTCGTCGCCGCGCTCGCCGTCGGCGCCACCGCCGTCGTCGCGCCGTTCGTGATGGGAGGATCGTCGAATTCGCTCGCTCCGGGGCCGACTTCGTCCCTGAGCTCTCGTTTGCGCGATGTCAACTTTTTCAACTCGCGAGGACGCTCGTTGAATTCCTACGAAGGTCCGAATTGGCGCGCGATGGAACGCGCTGAGGCGACGGCGGCGGCGAACGTCGCGCCTCTGCAGCAGCGTCTCGCGGAGATGGAAGAGGAGCTCCGCCAGGCGAACGACGAGCTCAAACGCGCGCGGGAGGAGGTGGACAACGCGGCAAAGACACGACGTAAACTCGCGCAGGCGCAGACGGAGGCGAGCGAGGCGAGCGCGCGCGAAGCCGCCGCTGTGGCGGATCGGGACGCGGTGTGGAAGGCGCTTCGAGGACAACTCTCCGACGCCGCCAAGGCTCGAGCGACGATCGAGACGGAGAGTCTGTCCGTGGCGGCCGACTTGGAACAAGCGAAGACGGCGCTCGATGAAGCGTTAAAGTCAAAACCGACGTGTGATTCGAGCGTGGGTGACGATGATGACGAGTTACGCGCCGCGCTCGCCGAAGCCGAGGCGAGTCGAGACGCGCTTCGAGCCAAGGTGGATGAGTTGTCGAGCACGGTCACGCGCTTGAATGAAAGTTTGAACGCGTTCACCGAGGCGAAGCCGCGAGAAGAGGAAGAGCGCGAGCGACTTCGGGACGAGACGCGTGCGTTGACGCAGAAATTAACCGAAAAAGAAGAGCGACTGGGCGAGCTCGAGGGGCGACTGGCGTCTTCGGAGAAAAATCTCGAGACGCTCGCCGAAGAGTTATCGTCCAGCGAGGACAAGCTTCAGCGCGCTTTAGCGCGCGCGGAGGATGTGGTGGAGTCCTCGTCGGAGGAGGAGGCGAAATTCGCGCGAAAACTCGCCGAGATGCAGACAGAGTTAGAGTCGAGCAAACGACGCGCTGTCGAGGCGGCGGCAGCTTCCGCCGAGGCAAAGATGGCGCGCGACGACGCTCTCGAGGATTTACGTCGCGCGCAGATCGAGGCGTCGAAGGAGGCACAGAGACTCACGGAGGCACACGACGATGAGGCGCTCGAATCGAACGCCAAAGTGCGTCGTCTTGAGGGTGAACACGCTAAACTCGTGTCGCAACTCAAACACGCCGAGGCAACGATTTCCGAGTACATCGTCGTCTCCACCGCGCAATTGGATTCCGTGGTGAACGAACAGCGCGTGGTGTTCGAGTTGGAGGCGAAATCGCTTCGAGAACAGCTTCAAGGTAACACGACGCGCGTCGCACAGCTTCAAGAGGCGCTCACCGTGTCGCTCGAGCGGTACGCGCACGCAAAGGAAGAGTTTGGCGTTCTTGAGGCAGATTCGAGTGCGACGCAGGAACAGTGTATGAAAGAGGTTCAGCGGGTGACGGATGAATTGGCGGTGAGAAATGCAGCGCTTGAAAAAGCGCAACGTGAGCTCACCGAGCTCGAATCACAGATGGCCCGATACGAAAATCAAACGTCGACTTTGATATCCAAGGAGGACGTCTCATCGACCGAGGCGATCGAACGTGACGCGCGACTCCTTCAAGAGGCGAACGACAAACTTCAGCAAGATCTCGAGGGTGCGCAGGCGGAGAAAGAGAAACTCTCCTCCCGACTTGCGGTCGCCGAGGAAGAGCGCGCTATGCGTCGCGAAGAATCCCTCAAGTTTCAAACGGCGGCGGCTGACGCCGAACGCGCCAAGAGCGAGGCGGAGAGCAAACGCGCCGCGCTCGAGGAAGAGATTACGCGAATACAAGCGGAGGTCGAAAAGGCTCAAGCGCTTCGTACCGAGGCCGAGAGCGCCAAGGCTGAGGCCGAGGGGCGTCGCGAGTTGGCGTTGCGCGCGGTGGAGGAAGAGCAAAAGCTCGCGGAACGCGCTCGAGAAGAGGCGCGCAAGGCCGACGCCGCGGAAATGCAACGTTTGAAAGAAGAGGCTGAAGAAGCGAAGGCTGCTTTGGCTCGCGTTCAAGCGGAACACTCGGTACGACTGAAAGAAATCCAAGCCAAGGAGGTGGAGACCGAAGTGATCGAACGAGCGCGTCTGGAAGAGGAGCGACGCAGAGTCGAAGAAGAGGAACGGCGCCGCGTCGAGGCGGCGGAGGAGGCGTTACGGCTCGCCGAGGAGAAAGAACGCGAAGAGGAGCGCCAACGCATCATGGTTGAGGAAGAGCGCCTGCGTAAAAAGCAAGCGGAAGACGCCGAACGCGAGCGCGTCGAACGAGAACGTCTGGAAGCCGAGGAAGCGGAGCGCCGCCGCCTCGTTGCCGAGGAGGAAGAACGCCGACGAATCTTGATGGAGGCTGAAAAGGAACGACAACGTCTCGCGGCTGAAGAGGAACAGCGAAGACGAGATGCGGAAATAGCCGAATCTAGACGTATCGAGGCCGAAAAAGAACAGGCGCGTCTTCAGGCTGAGGCGGTCAAGGCGAAGAAGCACGCGCGCGCCGAAAAGCACGCGCAAAAGCTCTTGAAGGCGGCTCGAAAGGCTTACAAGGTCGCTGAAGAGGCGCACGCGCGCGCCAAACAATTGCAAGACTCCGCCGCGCTCGTTGAAGGCGCGGAGCGCGAAGAGATGATTGCACGCGCGAACGCCGCCGTCGCCGAAGCGAACGAGGCTCAAGAAAAATGGGACTCTACGTACGCGTCGGCCAAGGAAGCCATGAAAGCGCTCGAAACGACCACGAATTAGTGTAACAATATCATCTAGCCACGATTTTCTTATTCGCGAATCGCATCGTCGATCCTCTCGACGCGCGTCGTTCCTCTTTAACTTTTTGCTCGCGTTCCCGTCTCACCAGTTGGCGAAGCGCTCGACTCTTCTCGCGCCAACGCTTCGTCGTGCGCGTCGGAAGGGCGCGCGCATCGTGCACGTATCCGACGCCGAGAAATTTCGCGAGCGCGGTTCCGCGCCACCGCGCGGCGAACGAGTCGAATCTTCTATCGCCGAACGACATGCGACGAGGAGTGAGGTTTGCGTTGACTCGCATCTACGATTGTTACAACGACGACAAACTCGCCCTTAAAATGTCCCCCACACCCCTCCACAACCGTGGTACTGATTAAATCTATACACGCACATCATGAGCGCGGCGTACAACCCGTCGACGAGAAACAGTTCTCTCCACGTGTACGTTCTCGCCTGAGAACTCCCGGCGAACGTCCCCGCCCGGTGTTTGCTGAGACACCACCACGAAAAACTATTCGCGCTCAGAATCTCCCCTCGAAAAAAATCGGTGGAGTTGGTGAAATAAAATTTGAGCGTGATGGCGAACCCGATGATGTACGTCAACTGCGGCAGGACGACGTCGCTCGTCACCACTCGCTCGCCTCGCCTCGCGCGTCTCGCCACAAACTTTGAATCCACCACCCACTCGAAAATCATCGCGAACAGCGCGCTCCACGCCCACCACACCACGCACGTCTGATGCACGTTCCACATGCACCTCGGAAACACGAACGTGCCCGCGAGCGTCACCGCCGGCGTCATTCCCGCCGCGAACCGCGCCGCCTTGAGCGCTCGATTCGGCTCGGCGCGCGTCGCGCGAAGCGTCCCCCACACGCACGACGCCACCGTTCCCGCGACACCGACGAAATACGTCGCCCCGACAACGTTCGGCACGAGTTCCATGTACCCACACAGCGATATATTCGCCGTTCGCATCCCCATCGCCACCGCGCACGCCGGATACAGCTGTCCCGTCGCCAACAGACACGCCTCGCCGTGTTCCGTCCACGACCGATCTCGCTTATCGTACGACACCCCCAACTGCGTCGCGCACAATCGTTCGGCGACGCTCACATCATCCGTCTCCGCCTCCGCGCGCACCGCTCCCCTCGACCGTCCCGCCTCGACGTCGGACGTCCCACGATGATGTCCCCGATGGTGTCGATGATGACGATGATGACGTCCATCTCGACCCCGCGCCTCGTCCTCGTCGTCTCCGAGTCCTCGTCCATCCATCATCGACGGCCCCTCGTCCTCGTCGACGACGTCGTCGTCACCATCGATCGACGTCGATCCCATCGCCCGTCGTCGCCCGCGCGCGATGGGGACGATGGGAATGCATGCCAGGCATGACATGCATGCACGCCTCGAGACGACTCCACTATATTTATTATATAGGTCCTCGAGACACCAATATATATATACGTCTCCCGTACACAGGCCCACAAAATCACCGTCCACCACACCACACGACCACTTTTTCACGTACTCTCCATCTCTCCATGCATACCTCTCACACCACCCCGAATGCGTCCATACGTCCGTACAATACAATACAAAACCACAAAACACAAACCCTCGGCGCGTCCGTTCGCAGGGCTCGTGGTCGTCCTCGTCGTCGCGCCGACGCGACGGGAGACGACGACGACGAGGGACGAGGACGAGGGACGACGATGGGGGCGCTGGGATTCCTGAAGAATCTCGTCGGTGGTGGGAAGCACGATCGGGACCCGAAGACGCGGGCGCGGGCGCGGGCGCGAGACGACGAGGGCGATGACGACGGCGTCGTGGCGGAGGTGGCGCGCGGGGACGACGGGACGGCGTCGGTGAACGCGGCGAAGAGGACGACGACGACGACCACCTCGACGACGACCACCTCGACGATGACCTCGACGACGACCACCTCGACGAAAACGGAAGAGGAGGCGAGCCCCGCGATACCGGGATTACCGCCGATGGCGTCGATGGGGTCGTGGGCGGATTTCGACGAGGAGGAGACGCGCGGCGAAAACCCGCTCGTCGACGACGCGAGACGCGCGGAGGAGGAGGCGGCGAAGCGCGAGGCGGAGGAGGAAGAGGCGAGACGGAAGAAGAAGGAGGAAGATGAGGCCAAGGCGAAGGCGAAGGTGGAGGCGGAGGTGAAGAATGTGTTGCAGAGTCAAGGGATCGACGACATGTTGGCGGAACTTCCGAGCGAGGAGGAGGAGGAGGAGGAGACGAACGAAGACGCGGCGGTCGCGATCAAGGCGCGGGCGAAACCGAAGGCGAAGGCGAGCGAAAAA
>MDTD01088152.1_pt1 | contig 32508 bp, 23 predicted proteins | sample 811221 | NCBI WGS metagenome assembly MDTD01 (sample SAMN05326646, study PRJNA326480) | marine metagenome | isolation source: seawater | place: Pacific Ocean: South West | collected 2011
CCTGCTATTAAATGACGAGCATCCCGCCGATCTCGCCGAATATCTACGCGAGATGGATCCTTCACACAGACTCTCTTGCTTCAGGCTTCTTGACCTGGACAACGCCAGCGCCGTTCTGGCTGAGTTGGAGCCGGAGAATCAATGCGACCTCTTGAGCAGTTTAGGCGACATCGGAGTGGTGCCTATCATCGCTCGTATGTCTCCCGATGACGCCGCCGACGTGTTATCGGAACTGCCGCCGGAAAAAGCCACCGAGATCATTGAACAGATTAGCGACGTGGAAGCCAAAGCAGACCTGAAGCAGCTCATGAGCTTCAAGGAAGACACGGCAGGCGGCATCATGTCGACTGACTACCTGTCATTGTTCTCTCGCATGAGCGTGGGTGAGGCGCTGGTCAAGCTGAGAGAGATGTACGAAGATGTCGAAGAAGACATTTACGACATCTACGTTGTCGATGACAACGAAAAGTTGGTCGGACGAGTGACGGTTAAAGAGCTGCTCATGGTTGAGCCGCGGGCCCAGGTCGATTCGGTCATGGATACTGATGTCCAGCGAGTAAAAACTTACACGGACCAGGAAGAAGCAGCGGAGATTGTCGGCAGGTACGACCTTCTGACCCTGGCTGTAGTGGATGAGGAAGACAAACTCAGTGGTATCATCACTGCCGATGATGTCATCGACGTTTTGAAAGAGGAAGCGATCGAGGACATTTATCAGTCATCCGGTATCAGCACCGGTGATCCTTCCGAAGCACTTACCTACAACGTAGGCAAAGCGTTTACGGCTAGACTGCCATGGCTCCTGGCTACTCTCGCAATTGAGACCGGCTCAGCCACAGTGATCACCCACTATGATTCGGTTATTCAACAGACCGTGGCGGCAGCATCGTTCATGCCTCTGCTCAGCGGCGTGACAGGAAGTGTCGCCACCCAGAGTACTTGTATCGTAATCAGAGGCACCAACAATCGCTCCCAGCTCAATTTAAAAATGATCTTGAGAAACATCTGGCATGAGCTAAAGGTAGGCGTCTTACTGGGTATATTCTGCGGAATTTTCACCTACCTTATTAGCCTCCTGGTTCATTCCTCAAGACAAGAACTCGGCTTAGTGGTAGCCATTTCCCTGGTGATCACCATGACTTTTGGTGTCATGGTCGGCACCACCATGCCTATGGTTTTTCAAAAGCTCGGCATCGACCCGGCCCACGCATCCGGTCCTTTCATCACCAGTATCCTGGACGTTTCAACGATGACCATCTATTTGACCATCGTTCACTACTTCCTCTCACACCTCATCTAGATCCAAAGGAGATTAAGCATGAGCAAAGATGCAGAACCTGTTCAAGCTCTAATAGAACGCCGCAAACAAGCGGTGGAAGTGCCCCAGGACAAAGCTGAGAAGCGCCATCAAAAAGGTTATCTGCTTGCCCGAGAACGCATTGATTCTCTTGTTGATCAGGGCTCCTTCATGGAGATCGATCGCTACGCCCTGCACGAATGCAGGGACTTCGGCATGGAAGAGAAGAAGGCGTTCGGCGACGGAGTCGTCTGCGGTCAGGCAAAAATCGACGGCAGACCTATCTATTTATTCGCCCATGATGTCACTTTTGTTGGTGGCGCACTTGGTGAAGTTTTTGCTCGGAAAGTCTGCAAGATCATGGATTTAGCACTGAGGGCCGGATGCCCGGTGGTGGGTCTCAATGAGAGCGGCGGTGCCAGGATTCAAGAAGGAGTTAAAAGTCTGGCAGGATACGCCGATATCTTTTATAGGAATGTGAATGTTTCAGGAGTGATACCGCAAATTTCGGTAATTTACGGTGCTTGCGCAGGAGGTGCCGTATACAGCCCGGCGGTGACAGACTTCACGATAATGGTGAAGGACAAGAGTTTTATGTTCGTTACCGGTCCAGAAATCGTTAAAACAGTCACGGGGGAATCGGTTTCCCACAACGAACTTGGTGGAGCGGTAGTACATAACACCAAATCCGGGGTGGCGCAGCTATTGGCAGAAGACGAGGAAGACTCTTTTGATCTGACCCGAGAGTTGCTCTCCTACATTCCCCTGAACAACCTGGAGCTTCCTCCTTATGTCGAGGTCGGTCCCGATGCGAGACCGGAAGATGAAGAAGCGCTCAATTCAGTGATTCCAAATGATCCGCAAAAGCCTTACGACATGCACGATGTTATCGAAAGGATTTTCGATTATTCCGAATTTTTAGAGGTCTCTCCTTATTTTGCCAAAAACTTGATCACCGGATTCGCGCGCTTGAACGGCATGCCGGTGGGAATAGTAGGCAATCAGCCCAGTGAATTGGCCGGCTGCCTGGACATAAACGCTTCGGTTAAAGGAGCCCGTTTCGTTAGATTCTGCGATGCTTTCAATATTCCGATCATCACCTTTGTCGACGTACCCGGATATCTACCAGGCACTTCCCAGGAATTTGGTGGCATTATTCGCCATGGTGCCAAACTCTTGTACAGTTACTGTGAGGCTACGGTTCCGAAACTTACAGTGATCACAAGAAAAGCTTATGGTGGCGCCTTCGATGTCATGGGCTCCAAGAATGTGGGAGGCGACTACAATTTCGCCTGGCCCACCGCAGAAATAGCCGTGGTTGGAGCAGAAGCGGCCGTCAACCTCCTCTACAGAAAAGAGCTTTCCGGAGACGATAGCAAAGAGAAGTTCGACAGCATGGTTGCTCAATATCGAGGACGATTCGCCAATCCGAATATCGCCTCGGAGCAGGGCTATATAGACGACATAATTCTACCCACTGAAACCCGCAACCACCTGATAGCGGCTCTGGAGATTCTGAGAAACAAAAGAGTGGAAAGACCGAAGAGAAAACACGGAAACATCCCGCTCTAAATGGACGCCCTTAATTATCGGTCGCAGCCTGGATCTTATTCCTTAATCTAGGATGCAATAGACGCATTTCAATTTCGTCCTCTTCATTATCAATGGCATCCTCATCCGAGCCGAAATGGCGATAAGAGAACTCAACCAGATTCATCGGAATCAGGGCAGGTTCAGGCAGCCTGGATTCATATTTAAGAATAGGATCACTGGCTCCCACCAGCTTCTCCACCCTCTCTTTCAGAGACGATTCAAAAGGCTCCTGACAAATGATGAATGAACCACTTAAAACATTCTCCCTTAGCTTCAGTTTGTTGATGCGTTTGAGAATGAGAGTCAGATAAGTAGATAACTCGCTGGAAGAATCATCGCTTTCCAATTCTTTTACAAGGAGGGCAAAAATAAGTGCCCGGCCCTGGCTATCCTCGAAAGTGATCAAATCGCATGGATGGCTACGCTTTTGAAAAAACCAGCCGGAAGTAAGGTTTTCCACCGTTCCTGAAGCGATCCTGCCGATCGATTGCCAGAGATCACCCTGGCGATTGTAGAGGCCTGAACTATGCGCGGAAACAAAAAAATCTTCAAAGAGAAATTTGATAAAAGATTTGCTCAAAGAGGAGCAACCACCCTCAGGAAAATCCACTTTCACATTGCGACTGGCGTTGACCAGATCGTGCGGACTGAGGCTCCTGGGGCTGTGTACCACCTGGTGGATGCTGAAAAGCTCCGGATTGGCGGTCGATATTTCGAATTTAGCTGAAAGGTCTTTTGTCATTTTCTTTTTCAGACATAAGTATATGTCTTTATTCAACGGGGTACATGTATGTTAACGAGTTCGATGTTCCATTTTTACGCACTAGGAGGTGTTTTTTTACTTATGGAATTGTTGCTAACCTCCCGGGTTGGCGCATAATCATGTAGACTGGAGAGTAGGCGTTGAGCTTCGGTATTGTTTTCTGATGGGGGAAAACGATATCAAGAAAAGGGGCGACTGACCGGCTTTCAAATCAATATAAGCACTGGTAAAGTGATTAAGTAATTTAGGTCCGGATATAAAGGACTTGATTTTTACTGTATGGAATCGGTACAAAGAGGAAACTAGTAAAGCGAATTGAATATGGCGCTCTTACCTTCCCGAACCAACTATCATATATCTGCAGTGTCCGTTCTCAACGACATTAAGAAGGGCGGACTTGAAAAGCGGAACGAATTTATATGGTTGCATCAAGAACGAGTCTACGCAATCGCTCTGATTGCGACGGACAATCCTGACCATGCTCAGGAACTGACTGTCACCGCTTTCAAAAACGCATTCACTTCACTGGAGCAGAAGCTACCAAAGAAAGACAGCGACCTTACCATCTGGGAATGGCTGTCTGACTTTATCGTCGACGCATGCTCGGAATACCATGCTCAAAATTCCGGACCCGCTGAAGACGACCCATCCATAGACCCGGGCGCTGACGGCTCAGCAAATATGGATTGGGAAACAACCGTGTTATTAGGAGTCCAAAGAATCAAAAGATGCCTCGGCAACTTGCCTGAGGACCAGCAAAAGGTTTTCTATCTCAGGCACCACTTAGACCTCAACTACGCTCAGATATCCGCTGTCTTAAATCAATCAGTGGAGATGACTATGTCCGCTCTCTTTAGAGCGAGAGTCCAGATCGTAAAGTGTTTGGGTCGAGGTTAAGAGTTGCCCATCTAAAAAAGAAAGCCGGAATTAAAAACCATGAATGATACCGAGTGCAGATATTTAATCCAGAGAAGGTTCGACGGCGACCTAGAGGTCGATGAAGAGCAGGCATTAGATGATTTCATTGATCAATCAGAATCTTGCGCTAAATTCGAGCACCAGTTAGACCAGATGATTCAGGGAGCAGAAGAGCTTTCACTGCCTGAAGATTTCGCGCCTCCTAACCCGGAAGCACTTGCCAAGCAGATTCAACAACAGCTCCCCCAGCAAAAAGCCGGATTCTTCTCAGCGATCGCGAACATGTTCGGTGGTGGTGGAAAATCCAAATCCGCAACCAAGTCTAAAGGCAAAAATCGAGGAAAGAGCGACCCCGATACGGCATTTCCCCATCGCACAAGAAAGCCTAAGAAAAAGAACGAACAGATGGATATCGACGATGCAGCCATCTCGAATCGGCTGAAGTCACTCCAGAAATCAACCCAGCAAGAAGAATATATCGACTCTAGAGAATCTCAATCGACCACCAGCTCCCTTGGTCAAAAGCTCGGATTTGAATCCGGCAGCCTCCACCCGGAGGAGAGCAGCCAACTCACCCTGGCAGAATCTATAAAAAGGAAGATAGCCGAGTCCCAGGGACTGTCAACCGACGAGGTAGAAGGAGGAGAGTCCTTGATGCCGGAGCCGGAGCCGGTCGCAGCAGAAGGGAACTGGAGCTCCCCCATGGAGATTCCCGGTCAACATCCCGGACAACCTCCGGTCCAGGAACCAGCTCCTCCCACAGAGTCCCCCATCGGCATGATGCCCCAGGGACAACCACAACCTCAATCATTCTCTGCCGGAGCACCGCATCCCGGATCTTCCATCGGACTGGCACCGCCAGGATCAGAAGCAGCCGGCGCCGGAACAGGCTCAGACAGCTGGGGCAACGACGCTCGCCCACCGAAAGGATCTCAACCAGGCTCTGAAGACCCGGAGTGGGGTCCGCCGCCACAACACGGCACCTGGGACGAACCCGGCAGCCAGGCTAAAAGTCAAGGCTCCTGGGACACATCCGGAAGCCAGAGTGCCACATCAGGACAGCAAGCCTCTTCCTGGGGAGCCAGCACCGGTTCTAATCCCGCTCAAACCCAGGAGAGCAGCAACCAGTGGGGCGGTCAGTCCAGTGGCGCATCCGGAGCATGGGGCGCCCAGACAGATCAATCTTCCCAGCCAAGTTCCTGGGGGAGTTCTCAGTCCGGGTCCGATTGGACCAAACCAGGGGAACAGGCCGGTGATGCTCAAGAGACCGCATCGAACTCAAGCGGTAGTTGGGCCACACCACAGTCAGCCAAGACTGATTCCGGTCAGGGCTGGCAAGCCGCTGACGCCGGAGCCGGCAGCGGTGGAGCTGGTGGCTGGGGCGGTGCAGCAACCGCTGATACATCTAATTCATCCTGGGGACAGGCAGCCCCCACGGCAGAACCAGCTGCTTCAGGCAGTTCATGGGGAACTCCAAGTCCTGACCAGGACACTTCCCAGACACCAGAAAGTGCCGGAAGTGGAACATGGGCAACACCTGGCGCTCAGGGTCAGGATAACAGTGCCTGGACCACAGGTGCACAACAAGCCGGCGGCTGGGGTCAACCAGAGCCTGCAACTGGCGGTGGTGGATGGCCTGGCGGCGGGACCGAGAACGCGACCCCGACCCCTACACCGACCCCTACACAGGACCAACCCGCCGCAGCATCCCAGGATAGCGCCTGGGGAGCAGCATCTGGTGGACTTGATGCAGGGGCAGGAGCTACCGGAACCGATTCATGGGGCGCCCAGACAACAGGCGCTCAACCAACACAGACACCTGCTCAACCACAAGAGGCGGCAGGGGCTGATACCGGTGGTTGGGGTGCTGCGGCGCCTCAAGCGGGTGCAGCTGATGCCACCGGCGGTTGGGGAAGCCCTCCTGGCAATGATAATGCGGCCTGGGGCACACCGGCATCATCAGGTGGAGCCGGAGCAGCTATTGCTCAGGCTGCGGCTTCTCAATCTCAGAGCGGCTCCCAGGAAGCACAAAGCGGATGGGGAACACCCGGCGCCAGTGGAGCCGGAGCAGCCATCTCAGAAGCAGCCAGTCAGTCCGGAGCCCAACCGGCAGCAACAGGCGGATGGGGAAGCAGCCCAGAAGCTTCAAACGCGCCGGCAGGATCCTCCGGAGGATGGGGCACTGCCGATAATGCCACGACAACTCCTCAATCCTCGACCGGAGGATGGGGAACACCGGAACCCGCAGGCGGGTCCACTCCCGGCTGGGGCACACCAGCAACGCAAGAACCAAATTCTGCTGTTCCGGGACAACAAGATGCAAGTGCCGGAGATAGCGGCCGAAGCTGGTCTATTCCGGCAGAACAATTGGAAACAGGATCTTTTAAGGCATGGGATGAAGGCGGTAATCCGGCCGAAACCCTTGGTGCCGGCGCGCAGACCGCCGCACCTCAGGGAGCGGATAGATTTGAGACTCCTATTCAAGAACGATCTCCCATGGGAGCCGGGTCAGACGATCCCCAGAGCCATTGGGATGTGCCTATCCAGGAAAAGATGAAGCAGACCGGACCGCAATCAGCCCAGCCGGAGATGCCGGCAGCCCAACCCGGGTGGGGGCAAACAGCGGCCAGTCCTGCTGTAAAACCTTCAGGACTCGGCGACGATGCCCAGAGTCACTGGGATGTACCTATACAAGAGAAAATCAAGCAGACAGGTCAGCAGGTTGCTCAGCAGGAGATGCCTGCGGCGCAGCCTGATATGAACACTGCGCCGCAGCCAGCGGCTGCTCCCATGGCACCAGCTATGCCACCAGTTCCAGCGGGACTAGGTGCGGCTGCTGCACCACCAGCGATGGAAGCACCTGTGGCACAAGCGCCTGAAGCAGCCACAGATTCCCAGAGTGGACTATTCGGAAAACCCATAGATGATAGCGCAATAGATCAGATATTCTCCGATAATCTAGGAGTACCATCCGAGAACGCCGGTCAAGGACAAGAGCAGAGCCAGGTTCAGGAACAAGCGCCAGCTCCCCAGGCAGGCGGAGCATGGGGTGCGGCAGCCGCACCGGCAGTGCCTCCTGTGACTGCTGCGCCGCCGAGTCCTCCAGTCGCACCGGAAGCAGGTGGATGGGGCGGAACTCCAGCTACGGCAGGTCAGGAACAAGCTCAGGCACCCCAGCCGGCACCGGCTGCACCGGAAGCAGGTGGTTGGGGTGCGCCACCGACAGGTCAGGCTCCTGCTCCTCAACAAGAATTGCCACCACCGTCTCCGGCAACGCCGGATCCTGGTGCCTGGGGTGCTCCGACTCCGGTCAGTCCGGCGAACAATGCCATGGACACCGGCGGATGGGGCTCGCCCACTGCCGAGGCAGCGCCTGTTCCCGGGACAGTACCCGACCCCAACGCGAGCGCTCCCAAGATAAGCTCTTTGCCTCCTAAAAATGGAGCCGGAGCTGGTCTTCAAGATTCCAGCGGAGCTGCCAACCAGAGAACATCCGGCATCTTCAACCTTGACGATCAAGCAGTAGATCAGATATTTGAAAAGATGGGAATTCCGGAAGATTCAGGCGCTGGAGCAGAGCAACAGCCTGCACCAGCAGCGGTATCTCAGCCGGTACAAGCCCAGGCGATGCAAGCCCAACCCCAGGCACCGCCAGCAGCAGCACCGCCGGCAGCTCTTCCTGGCTTCGGCGCTCCAGCCGCACCAAGCGGCTTCGGTGCTCCACCAGAACCAGCAGCAGCACCACCACCAGCAGCTCCAGCTCCGCAAGAGGCTCAGAGTCAGGCTGGAGGCGGACTGTTTAACATCAATGACTCCGACATGGATAAGATGTTCGACAAAGTTCTCTCCGGTCCGGCCGGAGATCAAAATCCAGTCACCGGTGGAAGTGTTCCAGGAGCGTCGGCAGTAGCCGGAGCCCCCATGCCTCCACCGCCTGCTCCTCCGCAACCGGCAATGCCCTCTCAACCGGTCATGCCAGGTGCTCCACCGCAACCGGCGATGCCGGAACCTCCGGCAGGAGCCTACGGCTATGCTCCGCAACAGCAATCTTTCGAGCCCCCAGTGCCCCCACAACCGGCGGTTCCCGAAGCAGCCCATGTGGTTCCACAAGTTCCGCCACCGAAGGTGGAAGGCATCGGAAAGCTGGATGCGTCAAGTGACACTAATGATAGTGGCTCAGGACGGATTGCAGCCATAGGCAAATTCCTTCTAGATCAAAAAGACCTGGAGAAACTCGGCAAGATCACTGAAGCCGACCAGGGTGAAGTGAAGATGAGAATTCTGACAATGGAAGCCTCAGCGGATCTTCAAGGTCTACTCAAAGAGATAGGTGCCCAGGAAAAAGTTATCGGTTCAGTGATCGTCGGACACGATGGTCTCTTAATCGCCAACACAATGCCTGAAGAAGTGGACGCTGAGTCCATGGGTGTATGGGCGCTGGGAGTCTACATGAATACCGAACATGTCACTAAGAAAATGGGACATGAGAGAGTACATCAAGTCGTGTCGAGAACTCCGAGAGGTTATGTTGTTATAGCGGACTTTGGTGGAGGATTGCTTGTCACCATAACCGATGGCACGGAGACAACCACCTTGATCCCCTTGATGCGTAAGATTACAGACCTGGTCAGTTAACAGTTAACGGACCGGTATTCTGTCCTCCGAATCACTGCTTGAATGGTCTTCTAAGTAAGGCCTTGATTCGTGCGCTTAGCTCCCGAAGATCGCAGGGCTTAGTTACATAGTCATCGGCGCCGGCGTCCAGACCGGCCTCTTTCTCCTGCACGGTGTCTTTGCCGGTCAGGATCAACACCGGTGTACGAGATCCTCTCTGGCGCAGGTCTTTTAACACGTCCAGACCACCGAGCTTCGGCAATCCCAGATCTAGAATAACCACATCAAACTCGTTTTCTCGCAAAACATCGATTGCGGTCTCTCCGTCATGCACTTCTTGAAGAGAATAGTCGAGCGAACCCAGGTAGGCCGCCAGCATTTCAGCCACATCCCTATCGTCCTCTACAATGAGCAGTCTTGCCATTCGTTAGATCCTGATTGCTAAGCCACCGCGCCTGGCTAGTTATGACAAACGTTGTCGATGCCCTGTTTCTCAAAATATCTTTGATGATACTCTTCTGCCGGCCAGAATTTACTCGCTTCGGTCAGCTCTGTCACTATCTTTCCTTTGATATCCTCGGAAGCGGAGACTTCATCCATCACTTCCCCGGCTTCCTTCTTTTGCTCTTCGCCATGATAAAAAATAGCCGAGCGATATTGGGAGCCGATATCCGGTCCCTGGCGATTGAGCTGAGTCGGATCATGGGTCCAGAAAAAGATGTTCAATAGCTCTTTGTAAGAGACTTTAGACTCATCGAATTTGATCTCAATCGCTTCAGCATGTCCCGTATCACCATTGCAGACCTGCTTGTAAGTAGGCTCTTGCAAATGTCCGCCTGTATAGCCCACCTTTGTATCGAGGACACCCTCCACCTTCAGGAAAGCGGCTTCTACGCCCCAGAAACAACCAGCAGCGAAAGTAGCGATTTGCATGTAGACCACCTGTGATAAGACAATGAAAGTGAATTTAGCAGATTTTCGCCTCTAAAGGAACCTGATTCCATTTAAAAAGGTCGGAGCCAGGGCTCCGACCTTTCTTAATTCACCTGGGAGTCAAATCCGTCTCGACCTTTTAGTAGAGGGTCGAAGAGGAAATAACTAGGATTCTACTTCCGCATCGATGATGTCGTCATCCGACGGAGAGGAACCACCACCGGAAGACGCTCCGGCAGCTCCAGCTCCAGCTCCCGCTCCGGCAGCAGCTCCTACCGGTTGCTTGCTCTGGATGTCCTGGCCGATTACAACAGCTAGACCGCGAAGCTCTTCCATCAGTTTCTTGATCTCATCTGCGGGTGCTTCAGCCTCAAGCTTGGCTCTGATGTCTTTGATCAGCTCTTCTGCTTTCGACTTATTACCGCTGGTTACAGCATCACCGGCATCTTGAATCTGACGTTCCAACTGATAACAGATGGAGTCAGCTTCATTCTTAAGATCGACTCTCTCTTTGCGCTCCTTATCTTCAGAAGCGTGGGATTGAGCTTCTTTCACCATTCTTTCGATATCGGAATCAGAAAGGTTGGTAGATGCTGTAATTGTGATCTTCTGCTCTTTCCCGGTGTTCTGGTCCTTGGCGCTGACTGAGAGAATACCGTTAGCATCGATATCGAAAGATACTTCAATTCTCGGCATTCCCCGTGGTGCAGCAGCAATTCCGTCTAATCGGAAGTTGCCCAGAAGCTTATTGTCTCTAGCCATGGCTCTCTCGCCCTGGAAAACATAAACGTCTACACCGGGTTGATTATCTTCAGCCGTCGAGAAAGTCTCGGACTTGTGGCAGGGAATCGTGGTGTTCTTCTCCACCAGCTTGGTGAAGACACCACCCATGGTCTCAATACCCAGAGACAGAGGTGTGACATCGAGGAGAACTACTTCTTTGACTTCTCCAGCGAGTACTCCCGCTTGAACAGCCGCGCCTACTGCGACAACTTCATCGGGGTTTACGCTCTGGTTCGGCTCTTTGCCACCGGTTAGCTTCTTAACTAGCTCCTTAACCGCAGGAATTCTGGTCGAACCACCTACAAGCACCACATCGTTGATCTCATTCAGATCAAGTCCTGAATCCTTAATAGATTGCTCAACCGGTCCACGACATCTCTCCACAAGATCCCTGGTCAAGTCGTCGAACTTAGCCCGTGACAGTTTCAGATCCAGGTGCTTAGGACCTGTTTCATTAGCTGTGACGAAAGGAAGAGAGATTGTTGTCTCTGTCACTGAGGATAGCTCGATTTTGGCCTTCTCAGCGGCTTCTGTCAGCCTCTGGAGAGCTTGAGGATCCTTCCTCAAATCGATTCCTTCGTCTTTTTTGAACTCTTCGGCGATCCAGTGAACCACTTTCTGGTCAAAGTCATCACCACCCAGATGGGTATCACCCGATGTGGCTTTCACTTCGAATACACCTTCGCCTACTTCCAGGATGGAGACGTCGAAGGTACCACCACCAAGGTCGAAGACTAAAATAGTCTCATCGGTCTTTTTGTCAAGACCGTAAGCCAGGGCGGCTGCCGTCGGCTCGTTGATGATTCTCAGAACTTCCAATCCGGCGATGGTGCCGGCATTTTTTGTGGCTTGTCTTTGTGAATCATTGAAATAAGCCGGTACGGTTATGACAGCACTGGAAACAGTTTCGCCCAGGTAGGTCTCAGCATCCTCTTTCAACTTTCTTAAAACCATGGCGGAAATCTCTTCCGGAGCATAGTCTTTGCCCCCGGCGGAGACTTTACATCCGCCGTCCGGTCCTTTAGAAACTCGATAGGATACCGCCTCACGCTCGGAGTCTACTTCTTCGTGTCTTCTTCCAATAAATCTTTTAATTGAATAAACAGTATTCTGGGGGTTAACCACAGCCTGGCGACGGGCCAACTGACCGACCAGACGCTCGCCATTTTTGGCAAATGCAACCACAGATGGGGTAGTACGAGCGCCTTCAGCATTGGCGATAACCGTCGGCTGTCCACCTTCCATTACGGCGACTACGGAGTTTGTAGTGCCAAGGTCAATTCCAACAGATTTTCCCATTATCTTGGTCCTCGTTAAACGGTACTAAGTCAGTAAGAGAGCTTCTTACTATAGAGGTCGGAGCAAGTTTTCCAAGAGACCGGTCGGATTCAAAAACTTATGATCCTGACGAAATCAATCGGAATTCAAGCTCGCTTACTTCTCACTTTATTGAAAACAAAGGCATTATCCCAAAAACGACATTTTTCCTTAATCATCTATTGCCTTGTAAGCGTAATCCTTGTCATACTTGCCGAAAATTTCCACAAAATTTCCCTGCCGAGGCAATTAAATAGCTGATGCTACCCCGACTATATATATCGAATTTAATCAGCCTCGCTCTTCTAACCGGACTCTCTCTTGCGGCCCGGGCTCAAGAACCAGGCATAAACCTGGTTCCGCCTCCCCCACCGGCGGCAGTTGCGCCAGGAGCAGCACCACCTTCTGCGGTCGGCAGTCAGTATATTCCTCCCATCGCCCAGGAAGACCCTTTCACCAACTCTCTCGCTCTAAAAAAAGGAATGAAGATCATCTTCCAGATTAAGTCGGGCCTGGATACCCGCTGGCAGTATGTTGGCGACTATATCTTCGAGACCGATGTGGAATTCAATGACAATCGCGGCTATGCCTTCGACTGGCACATGTCTCCTCCAGCAAACGCCTCCGGCTCCCGGGCTGTTGATGCTGAAGATTTAAGGAACGCTCACAAAGTCAGCCTCTTCTACCCGGACAAAGAATCGGCCACCCTGATCGGCTACACCAGCATATTGCGAGTATCAGACTATATCTATCAGAAGTTGAAATCTGGTCAGAGCGCCGATTTTCAGTTGGACGGACCGGATTCCCCCCTGGTCCTCAAAAAACATACAAGACCGGTTCCCTCATCCATCCATCCCGACGGCGTCGAGATGGTCACCATCAACGTAAACGGCATGCCGAGACAGGTCCAGACTATAAAAGCGACCACCGACACGAATTGGACTTACTGGATCCTGGATAACGCGGACTTTCCCTTAATGGTCCAGGGCAACGCCCCATTCCAGTGGAAAAGCGCCACGATTCACACTGACGCTTTCGGCAACAAAGGTAATGGCAATACTAATGACGGTGGCAACAACCGAGCCCGCAAAGAGGCCGGCAAAGTTATAGACCAGCTCAAGAAGTCAGGAAAAGCAATATCACATTTGATACTATTCGATTTCGATTCCGACAGGTTAAGACCCCTGTCGAAAGAGATTCTTATAGAACTGTCCCAATATCTTAAGCAGAACAATCAGTTAAATCTGAAAGTGGAAGGACATACTTGCAATCTGGGCTCGAAAAAATACAACCTCGACCTCTCCCAGAGACGGGCTGAAAGTGTCAAACGCTTCCTTGTGGAACACTGCGGAATTTCAGGCGAGCGTTTGATTCCGGTTGGTTACGGCTTCGCCCGACCGATGGCATCCAATAAGGATGAAAGTGGACGTAGACAAAACCGCCGGGTGGTATTCACTAAAATCAAGTAGATTAAATTTCAGTCTGGACGGAGGCTGTCTACGTAATATCCCCAGTTCCTCCCGGACATTTAATATCTATTCTTATGGAAAGTTAGTAACAAGTTTCTTTCCATGGCTGAACACAATTTAGAAAACGAAAGCCCCCAGAAAAGTCCGGAGACAGAGGTCCCCGAGCCTCTAACCCTTGCTAATCTTGCCTCCGAACCAGGCGATCTCGATATTCTAAGCGCCACGAGGCTACAGTCCCGGAACGAAATATACGATGACGGAGTCTCGGACAAACTCGGACGTCAAGCCAGGGTATTAGGTGGAGGGCTGATGGACGGTACCTCCCAGGGCTTGAAAGATGCTCTATCGGAGCCGGCAACCATCCTGAAAGCAGGAGCCTCCGTAGGAGTAGGCGCCTTACTCACCTATATGAGCGCTCGAAAGGGCAACATGCGTCTGGCCGCCCAGGGAACAGGAATTGCTCTGGGAGGCGTGTTCGCCAAAGATCTTTATGACCACTCTCTCACAGCCGGCGGCATTCTCAAAGATAGCTGGAACAGTCCGGCAAACGAAGAAGCCGACCGGGAAAGAATGGCAAGTGCCCTGGGTCCCCTGGCCACGGACACGATAATCTATACGGCTGGAGGTCTTGCCGGTGTACGCTATGCCCACAACAAGTGGGGCAACCAGAGTGAAATTGGAGCAGGATTAAGTGCCGGGGAAGAATCGTTCTCTTTCATGGGCACAGTAAGAAGCAAGCTGGCAGCCTTGACCGACAGTCCAGGTTCGGCAAAAGCAAAACCTAAGACAGAAGCAGCAAGGATAGCGGAGGAGCCAGCCTATGTGGAATTTCTCCAGAGAGAGATGTCCATGGCAGGCTTTGAAGCAGAAGCGGTGGCGATGACCAGGATACCGGCTGATGCCCCCCTGGCCCAGGCAGTGAGCAGATCCCGCAATTCTGTAGGCAAGATTGAATCCCTGGCTCTGGGAGAGGAAGGTCTGAGCGGCTCCATGGCCACCGCCGTTTCCATCTCAAGGGACGGAAAACTGGTCACGAATCAACACCAGATTGAAGACGCAATCAGCATCGTTGTCTTCGATCCCAAAGGAAATCCCCACGGAGCCCACGTGTTGAAGACCGGCGACGTGAAAGATATGGACCTGGCGCTCTTGCAACTGGATAAACCTTCATCCTATTCAGCCTTTGAACCGATCAAAATTGCCGAAGCCCGTCCGGACAACAACGACATGATTGCTCTTCTAGGTCATTCGGATGGACTCAACACCATGCATGTATCAAGAGGGACATACTCCGGCGTGGCCAGGACCCGGGGACACTTCTATCAATGTAACGCCAACGTGGCAGCCGGAAACTGCGGCAGCGCCATGGTAAATATGCAAGGCGAACTGATGGGGATCATGAAAGGTGACATCGGCAATAGCCGGAGAGGAGTACTGGCTATCCCGGCAGAACACATCAAAACGATGCTCGCATCGGCCGAAGCACCCAGACCAAACACCGTCACGGCTCCCAGGGGAAGGCTGGCAGAGACGGTTAAGCCCCACGAAGTAATCTTCAAAGTAGATGACCCGGTGCAAGCCGAAAGAACCGTTGATACGATATTCGGACTGAGCACAGGAAAAGATATTCCCGCCGACTTCTTTCATCAGAGAGCCAGGGTGACAAACCTCTCCGGTGAAGCCGGCTCCGGCGACTTGATATTGGGAACCACCATGAATCTGGCCAACAAGGAGATCTCCGTACAACCCCTGGCACTGAACGGAAAAGCCATAGGAGTCACTGAAAAATGGCCCGGTCTCGATATGAAGTTGAGCGATGCGGAGTTAAAACTAAGTTTTGCCGATGGACAGGTTCGTATGAGAAGCATAAACGACCCACTGGGCATCTTGCAGAAAGGTCTGGAACTCAAAGGTAGGCAGCCCAGCTATTTATCCACTCTTGAGCCGGCCAGTGTCAGTCCGGCGAAAACCATTGAGCCGGTTGTGCCTGATGCATCCAACCTGGTCGGTCCTGGAGCACCAAAAATAAAAGAACTTGTTGTCGACTATGTCCGGGGAACAGCATCCAACGGCATCTCAGCAGTTCGACATATCACCATGGAAGACCTAGCCCGATAAAGGTGGTGGTCCAATATCATCGGCAGGTTTATTGGCGATGGAACACCAGGAATGCAACTCTTTAAGGGTCATCTTGCTGTGCACAAGAAACTGTTCCAGAACTAATAAATCCGCCCGGGAGATTTTAGTCTCCTCACCTTCCTCATCATCGGACATGTTGATGATGGTGTCGAAATACTTGGTAATCAAGCGAAGCATCTCGTATTCATCGGTGGTAAAAGCCTGGGGATTCATAAGGGCGGTCATCAACTCTTCCCTCTCTATCCCGTCATTATTAGGATCCAGACGGTCAAAGTTCTCTTCCAGGAGCTTGACAATGGTAGGACCATCCAGATAGGTCTCTTCATCCTCGTCCACACCCTGCTCATCTTCACCCTGAAGTAACCAGCGAATATCATTCAACGCTGCTTTGGCGGCTCTTTCTCTGTTGTCATCTTTACCCATGGGTTTGACTCCATCAGATCAGGATCGGTCTTCCCTTTACTAAATCTCTCCGGCGGAGATCATCATATCGAATAGTGAAGAGAATGTCTCTTAGATCAACTTCCTTCAATATTGAATTTTCCCCTATTTGAAAGAAGACTAACCAGGCCAGAGAATCATCGAGAAGATGGCTGTAGTGGGAGTCCTTCACCCGGGCGTCACTGTAGGAGATACCATTTGCAAAAAATGCCGCTTTGCGTCTTGCCTGCGTCAATTGGCTGTACAAGGCGTTGAGCTGACTGCTATCGGGGAAGATTAATGAATTAAATCTCTTAAAAAGTTGACATAGTTCGATCACAACTTCATCAACTTTGTCTGAAGCATCTGATTTAGTGCCCTTTTCGAGCATCAGCTCTTCCATTCTCATCACATCCAGAACCGGAACGGCGAATAGTGATTCGCCCTCGTCAATCTCCTTGCTGTCACGTCCAGACACTTCCTCTCTTATCCCGGGGCGAATAAAGTACCAGGACTGACTCTTCTCCGGATAGTCCCCCCGGGAAGCACTAAAGAAGAGAGATAGTTTCAAAGGATCATCGAAAAAATGAAGATCTACCTCTACAAAAGAGGACATCGGTTTTCCGGAACCGTCCATCGGCCAATCCGCTATTGAGCCGGGAGAGCCTCCCACCTTGACTCTTGACCGAAGGGAGGGCGATAACAGTTCCGAATTTACGTTTTCGGTGGATTGTAGAAATTGAAAGGTAGAGAACTGTTTTAAACAGTGATGCAAAAGCTTTTCTCTAGGCTCAGCATCCATGGAAGCCAGTTCGTCTCCAGGCTCTATCAAAGACTCGATTATTGTGGTCAGGGATTGCAAGTCCAAGGATATAACTCCAAAACAACTTCTCAGTAACTCGATGGCAATGGTTTAAAATAATAGCTTGTCTATCCCGGAAAAAGAGAAGGAAAGTCAAATGCGAATCATTTGTACTAAGTCATTGTCTCTCTCACTTCTTCTATTTTTTAGTCTGATCGCACTGCCCTCAAGGGTAGGTGCTGAGGGCACTGCAAAAAAGGAAATAAAAGTATCAAGCTCATCATTCACTAAAGATAGTACTATGCCAAAGAAGTTTACCGGCGATGGAGAAGATCTGTCTCCTTCTATTTCCTGGGACAGGGAAGGGATTCCCAAGAAGACCAGGTCAATCGCTGTAACCTGCGAAGACCCTGACGCACCAGTGGGCACCTGGTTCCACTGGATCGTCTACAACATTCCCCCGGAGGCTAAAGGGCTGGAAGAAAACCTGGCCAAAAAACCGGTGCTTAAAGACGGCATAAAGCAAGGCTCCAACGATTTCAGAAAAATAGGATACAACGGTCCAGCACCACCCCGGGGTCCGATTCACCACTACAACTTTAAAGTATTCGCCTTAAAAGACAAGCTTTCCTTGAAACCGGGGTGCGATAAAAAACAATTCTACCGGGCAATCGAAGGAAAGATTCTGGGACAGGGAAAGATAACCGGAGTTTATCAAAGACACTAAGGCATCATATATGATGCTAGAGCAGCATCAATTAGAAAATGGGCTATCCATCGAATCCTTGTCTTTGTGATCGGGACCACCCTGGAAAAGTTGAGTCCTGGAGGTACTATCAGGAATCTGAGGCACCACTTTAGGAGCATCTTTCTCGGCGCCTGCATCCCCCTGATCAGATTGAATCTCCTGGAAATCATCGGGACTCTCGGAGTCGTCTCCGTGACCCTGATCATCAAGTAACTTACTTGGGTCGGGACGAATAATGGAGCTTTGACCGCCGGACTTACCAGAATCCAACTCCTTATCGAGATTGGATGACTTCTGGCTAAAATCGTTCGATAGTCCGATCTTTCCTGTCTGCTTATAAAGGCGGGAGAGTGACTTGAGAATGGAGCTAAAATCTCTAGTTTTCTCCATCTTACTCTTCACTAGAATCTGTCTCGCCTTGTTATAAAAAGAGATGGCAGCCTCTAAATTGCCTTGCTTTTCATTTATCCGACCGAGCTTGACAAGGGTGTCAACGTTCTTACTGGAATCGGAGCCATACAGATCTTCCTGCACGGACAACGCGTTCTGGTAGTATTTTTGCGCCTCAGCCCCTTTCTCCCCGTGGGCCTCCATGCCTTCACCCAGAGTCTTCAAAGAAGAAGCCAGGGCTTTTCGCGCCACGGCTTTCTCTTTAGTGGTTCCTTGATCGGCTATTGAGCGCAATGCCTGCACTGTTCCTTTACTCGGAAACATTTGAGCAATTTTTGCCGCTGTCTCCGGATTAGTCAGCGTCGATATTGCGATAATAGCCATCTTTTTCTCGGCCTCATCTCCGGTCAGGTGGGGGATGAGCTTTTCAATGGTCTGCACTTCCTGGATTTTGTGCTGGGTGACATTGTTCGAGTGGGTAAAATAAATACCGATGCCGGATATGAGAACTCCAGAAATCAACGGTGTAAGAGTTCCCAACTTGTCCCAGAGATCCCTTGACTTTGCCGGCTTCTTCTTCAACTCTTCAAGCTCAAGACTCAAAGCCTCATGCTTTTCAGTGATAGATCGGCTCAGTTCCTGGTGCCTGGACTCGACCTCCTCGATTCTGTTATGAAGATCCTTTTCTGCCACTACATCTCCTCCGGTGTAGAAAGAGAATCATAACATGTGACGGATGCGACAACCGGCCATGAATTCAGACCAGCACTACTCTTGATACCAGGCAATCACGCATTCAGAAGCCGAATAGCCGTATAAAATAACAGTATAAATAGATTGATGAGAACACCGTTTCCAAGGGGCTCCTCTCAAATTTCGTCCCATAATCGGTTAAACTAAACTCCGACAATGGCACCGAAAGCAAATCCGAGTCACAACCTTGAATAAAAGCATCTTGAAAGTTTTAGTTCCGGTAGCGTTCCTTATTGTCGGACCCCTCTTTCCCCTGGCGGCACTTTCTGCAGCAGTTTCCAATACAGCTGACGCGGCCCTGGAAGAAGCCGGTACCTTATTGGATGAGAAGGATTATGATGCGGCTATAGCGAAATACAATTCAATCATCACACAATCAAAAAATGATGATGACGCCAGCACCATTCTCAAGTCCCGATGTTACAGAAAAATTGGCGTCGCCTATACCTTAAAAGAGCAGTATGCCGAGGCAGTAGATAGTTTTCAAAAAGCCATAGCCCTGGTAAAGGAGAGAGAAGGACAAGACTTTGCTTCTGAGACAGTTTTTGCTCTTTACTCCCTGGCTAGAACTTACGAAACAAAGGGTGACTTCGACAAAGCACTGAATGCGGCGGAGTCGGCCCTGGCTATCGCCAGAGAGAAGATGGGCGACAGCCCTTCGATACTACGAAGGTTGGTGGCCCTTAAAACAGAAATATATTTCTCCCATGTCTCCAGCAAACTTGACGAAGACAAAACTCCTGAAAGTTCTGAAGCAAAGCAAACGAATGACGATAACAAAGAATTGACCACGGCAAAGCCTCTGGTAGGCGGTGTGATGCGTAGCGACTATTTCAAAGCTCCCGCGCTAATCTCGGAAGTACCAAGCTTAGACGGCATGAAGAAACAAAAGAGCCTCCATGCGAAAGCCGAAACAACAAGCTTGAAGGGCGGGACTAAGAAGGTAAAGAACAAACTGGTCCAACGGCTACTGGAATATGGCACCATGGGACTGAGCCTGCAGAAAGATTTGCCGGGATTTCCCTGGTATGTCAAAAATGTTCTTGATGGTGGTGCGGCTCAGCGATATGGTGCCCAGAAAGGAGACATCCTCAACACCATAGATGGACACCCGATAGTCTCCACTCCGATAGCCACCATTTATCATATGCTCTGCGGCAGAAGAGGAGAGGTACGAACACTTGGTATTAATCGCAGTGGCAAGGACATGTATCTCCGTGTGCAACTCATAAGCGTCTACGACATCGGCAACCGACCATCCGAGTACATCGAATATTACTGGTTTCTACTCTACAACGGGTACATTACCAACCAGCAATATGCCAAGCTGGCAAAGCCTTACGAGAGATTTCTGCACTGAAGATCGCGAAGGTGCTATTTATTATTTAATTGTTTACAAACGGGTCCGGGCGCTAAGTTTTCATAGAATAAGATCCAGTTAGCCCTGACAATCTTGAGGTGTAAGAGATGCTAGCCTTCGGTAAAAGGATTCTCCTATTTTTTCTGGTCAACTTCCTGGTCATTACGACCTTTACAATTTTTGCCCAGATTTTTGGAATCGGTCCATACCTGACCGAGTACGGCATGGACTACGGCTCACTGGCGATTGTCTGCCTATTCTACGGATTTTTCGGCTCGTTTATCTCACTACTTATGTCCCGAGCCATAGCTAAGTGGACCTATGGAGTTCAGTTAATCGAACCGAATACTGCAAACCCGCAACTCCGAGAGATTCACGAAATGGTATCCCGCCTCTCAAAGAGCGCGGGACTACCGCAAGTACCTGAGGTAGGGGTCTATCAAGCAGCGGATATAAATGCTTTTGCCACCGGACCTTCAAAATCTAGAGCCCTGGTGGCTGTATCCACCGGCTTGATGAACAGCATGTCAGCCGACGAAATCGAAGGCGTTATTGGTCATGAAATCAGCCACATAGCAAACGGAGACATGGTAACCATGACCCTTTTGCAGGGTGTGGTCAATGCCTTTGTAATGTTCCTGGCAAGAGTCGTGGCAGCAGCCGTCACTCGCAGTGGAGACAATAGAAACTCGGGCGGGATCATGTACTTTATCGTGGTGATGGTCCTGCAAACAGCTTTCATGTTCCTGGGAATGATAGTGGTCAACTGGTTCTCCCGCCACAGAGAATACAGAGCCGATGAAGGCGGAGCAAAGCTTGCCGGTACAGATAAAATGGTCCGCGCTCTGGAACGCCTGCGTGCAAACTTTGAAGCGGTGCCGGAGAGACAAAACGCTTTGCAGACTTTGCAGATTTCCAGTCGTCCTAAAGGGCTTGCCGCTCTGTTTTCTTCCCACCCACCCCTGGATGAACGGATTCAGCATTTGCAAAAGAGAGCCCACTAAATTCTGAGGCCTTTTCAGAACCGCTCAAATCCTTTAGATATCCGGACAGGACTGATTCGAGGAAAGGCATCATACGACGCACCCTTCGAAGTCTTATGGCCTGGTCCCAGACCGGCTCAAACTTTTTCCAGCCTCCGGCGTAGGCTATATGCCTCAAGGAGTTCCTCAGATCCGGTTTAGTGGAAGCCCCTTTAAAAATAGAAGACCATCGATAAAACTTTTCGTAAGCTCTCCAGTAACCTTCTTCCAGTTCATCAGGTTCCATCCCGGCGGGTCTGAAGACAACATGGCGTGTGTCAAATAGATTCCAGTCATGATGAAGGATTCGGTTCTCGGCTTCCATCCGCTTATAAAGTCCAGTCCCTGGATACGGTGTCATGATATGAAAAGTAGCGGTCTCTATTCCATGCTCCACAGCCCAATCCACTGTTCGATCAAAAACGGAATGGTCATCTCCGTCCATTCCAAAAACAAAACTACCGTTCACCATGACACCAAGGCTCTGAAGCTTCCGGATAGCCTGCTTGTAGTTCTGATTTAAATTCTGGTACTTATCGTGCTCCCGGAGATTCTCCGGGCTTAGGGTTTCGAATCCGATGAAGATACTCCGTAATCCCGCCTCTACAGCTTTCTCCACCAGCCCATCGGACCGAAGAATCGATTGAACTGTCGCAGCCCCTTGAAACAATCTGTTCATACCTCGCATGCCTTCGAATAAGGAAGAAGCAAAGCGAGGATTTCCCAACAAGTGATCATCGAGAAAGTAGAGGTGTCTGCCGGGTAGAGAGGCTATCTCTTCCAGGGCCTCATCGACCTCTTTAACGTAGAAAGAGCGGCCCCCTTCAAAAAAGGCTTCCTTATAACAGAAATCACAGGAGTGCGGACACCCCCTTGATACCACAATTGAATTGGGCACCAGATACAAATCTCTTTTGATCAGATCTCGCCTCAAAGGAGGTACCCCCACCAGTGAGCGGCTACTTGAAAAATAGGAATTCTTCGGCGAACCGGACCTGAAGTCTTCTAAGAAACGAGGCCAGGCATCTCCGCCGGGGCCGAGAAAAACAGTATCGGCATGCAACATCGCCTCCTCCGGCAAGGAAGTAACATGCAAACCACCCATGGTGACATAGACATTCTTGCTCCGATAATGATCGGCTAGTTCATATGCTCTGGCGGCAGAGGTTATGTATGCCTGGATGACCACCAGGTCCGGCTCATCATCGGTATCAACCGGCTCAACATGCTCATCGACCAACTCAATTTCATCCTCCGCAGAGAAATGCGAAGCGATACTGGCTAATCCCAAAGGTGGAAAAAGTGAATATTTAATCGGTCGAAAAAAGGGGCTGGTCGCTTCCGTAAGTGCCGGAAGGATCATTTTCACTTTCATGGATTTATCAATCTATATGATTGATGCTTCTGTGGAAGCGAGTGACAATGTTTGGATCAGGAAATATGCGGGTGTTGCTATCCGACTTTCCTTCATACTCGAAGCGGTCCAGGACATAACGAATACTTTCCAGGCGTGCCACCTTTTTGCTATTTGCTTTGACGATTATCCAGGGACTGAAAGACGTATGGGTCTTGCTGAACATATCTTCTTTGTAAGCCGTGTACTTATCCCACAATTCCTGAGCTCTCTTATCGATGGGGCTCAACTTCCACTGTTTGAGCGGATTGATTCTACGGGAGTCGAATCTTGCCTTCTGCTCTTCTTTTGAAATTGAGAACCAGAATTTGATGATAGAGATTCCGGATTCATAGAGCATGTGCTCAAACTCAGGCACCTGCCTGATAAATCTTTTGTATTCGAGATTGGAGCAGAATCCATTTACAGGCTCCACCACGGCTCGGTTGTACCAACTACGATCGAAAAATACTATCTCTCCTGCATTAGGCAGTTGTTTTGAATAACGCTGAAAATACCACTGACCCATCTCGGTCTCGGTCGGTTTAGGCAAAGCGACGATACGCAAGGCTCTCGGATTCATATGTTCGGTAAAGCGCCGAATAGTACCGCCTTTGCCGGCGGCGTCACGCCCCTCGAACAAGATTGCAACCCGCTGGCCGGTCTCCTGAACCCATCTCTGTAGCTTGATCAGTTCAATCTGCAGATTATTAAGCTCCTCCTCGTAGGTGACTTCATCTATAATCTTTTTGAGCTTGACATTCCTGGATTTGAGAAGCTTCACAACGCCCCGTCTTGTGTTCAAGGCGTCTATATCTTCCTGGCTTAGCGTAAGTTTTCCAACATATTCACGATCCGGGTCCCCGGTCAAAAGGGCCTTTTCTTCGGAATTTATCTCAGCGGCGGAGTTGGAAGTACTTTTCCTGCTGGCGGTACTCGACCCGTTTTTAGACCGGGATCTGGTTCTGGTTTTGGTTCCGGCTCTTCCGTTCCTGGTCCTGGCGGCTGCGGTGGAATCAGCATCTGCCGAGACAGACTTGCCGTTAGAGCCGTTTTTTGTAGCATCCACACTTTTCTTGCTAGCAGGCAAATCTCTTTCCTCCCTGATAAAGCACAAGCCAGGAATCGAAATCATGTTTCTCATCCTAAACAAATATACCCAGAACTAGAGATGCGGATATAGAATAGGTGCTTAGATCATGGCAAAGAGTCAAAATAAAAAAAGCAGCGTGGCCGGGAAGGTAATTCTCGCTCTATTGGTCATACTTATTTTTGCTCTGTTTATGCCGTTCTCCAATCTCTTTTTGAAAAGAGCGAGACCCTACAAAGTCGAGGGAAGCGAGGAGTTCAAAAGGGTTTCAGCGATCCTGCATCAGAAGTGCGCCGACTGCCACACTCCGGAGTTGACAGCCTATCCGGTTTACTCATCATTTCCTCTGGCCAATCAGATCATAAAACATGACATTCAAGAAGCCCAGGAACATATGATCTTCTCCAGAGAGATGCTCTCCGGGCAGAAAAAACCGACAGCGATGGAGTTGGCAAGAATCAAAGCAGCCTTTCTCGATGGCGATATGCCACCTAAAATCTACCTGGCCCTTCACTGGGATGCCAGGGTGACACCGGAAGACAGAGAGGCTCTTTTAAACTGGATAGAACAACTCAAAAATTAGCAAGCCCTCCTGATTATATGTATGAATGTATAATGACTCAATGTTCAAAAACAACTCAGCAAAGTTACTGATTGCGGCTCTGAGCTTAGTGATATTCAGCCATTCGATAGAAGAAGCGAAGGCAGAAGAGAGCGATTGGTCGAAAGAAGAGACCCGTCTAACCCGAGAAGACTTCATCCGGCTCTATTTCGCCTGCCATCTAGAGAATTATCAGACCACCGAAAAGTTAAAAACATACTTCATCCCCAATGGATCTCCTGGAGCCGCGGTACTGTATCTGGTGAAACCGGTGGTCGTACCGGAGTCAGATCTGCCCACCAGGGCAGATTTAGAAGGCTCATTGAAACAGAAAGCTCTTTTATATAGAAGCCACGTGGACCAAGTGCTTAAAGACCCTTCGATGAAGAAGAGATGGCCCGATGCCACCCCGAAAAACAACCTGATTATTCATTTTGTCGACTCCCATGCGCCAAAGAAAAAAACAGTTGCGTTATTTGTCGGAGACAAATTTGTTTTCGACCAGGACCAAATAAAAACTGCGTTGGAACAGGTAAAAAAACGGGTGGGAGAGACGGCTTTTTATGGCAAATAAAAGCCGAAAGCGATTATTCAGGCGAGGGAAGAGAGATTTGACCGAGAGCAAAATCAGCACTTGTCTAAGACTTTGTATGGGGCTCGGCATCGCCTTGGCTGCATCCGCCGCCGGTCCCGCCCTGGCCAGCGGACCTCCTTCTTCCAATGCTACCGGTACAAAAGCACCAGCTCCACAGCTATCGGTTCAGGACATACAGAAGCAGATAGAAAGCCGACTCAACAAAATTTGGTCCGGTCTGCCACAGCTTCCTCCAGGTACCGCCATACTCGACTTTACCATCAATCAAAGCGGCGCCCTCTCGCAGTTAAGCCAGGTCAAAAGCAGCGGCAACGCCAATTTTGATAGAGCCGCCACCGGCACAATCAAACGAGTGATTCCTCTTCCGAATCTACCTTCTCACCTGGCTGTCAATGCCCTGCGCTTGAGGGCCGAATTCACCAGTGGAGCGAAAAGGCATGTGGGCTTGGGGTTTGCGCCCTTCGAGAGCTTTGAATCCAACTCTCCTCCTGTCAGGCCCCAGACCAGGACCCCGGCTTCCACCACTTCAAATTCAGGTCAAGCTCCCGGTCCCAGCCTTAGTCCCGGTCACAGCCATAGTCCCAAGACTGTTCCAAACAGGAACACGAGCACTAACAAAATGCCCGGAGCCACCGCCGGAACTCCCCCTGTACCCGCATCAGGACAGCCTTCCCCGGATCCTGCAAAGACCGCTATGACGCTCTACAAGCTTACAAATCTAGGTGTGGTGTCGATGAACGCCGGTGACTACGAAACAGCCATCAGCAAGCTGGAAGAAGCACTTTCTATAGATAAGAATCACACGGTGGCAAGACAAAATCTTGCCATAGCCTATAACAACTATGGCTTGAAGCTGAAAGACAAGCCGATGGAAGCGCTGAAGATATATCACAAAGCTATTGCTTTGGACCCGGGCAACACCATGACCAGAAGCAATCTGGAAGCCCTGATCTCAATAATCGGCAAAAATCCTGGATCTTTCCAGGACCGAGTATGGCTTGCCGAGCAAGCCCTGAGCCAGGGTGACAAAATCGGCGCCAGGCTTGAGTATCAGGCCGCTCTGAAGTTGAAGAATGACCCGGTGATTTTAGCCAAGCTCAATTCCCTGGATCAGCCCAAAGCGAATATCGTTAATGCTTCGGTCACCCCCCCGGTTAAGACAACGGTGCCGCCTGCCAATCAGCATAAAATCGTTCCAAAGACTGCTTCCACGCCAAAACCCGGAGTGAAGACCTCTCCACCTTCGGCTAAAAAGAGCCAGGCACCATCCAGACAGCTGCCTAAAACCCAGCCAAAACCTGGCGGTCCCAGTCAGTCAAAAGCGCAGCCACCCGGCTCAGCCCTGGATAAGGTATATGCTCATCTGAAAGGCTTAGAGCTAAAGCTATTTAAGAAGGTTTTTGAATCGGACGACCTCCTTACCAGGCTTCAAAGACTGGAGAAAAAGACCTTCGGCAAAACCCAGAGCGGAAATACGAGAAGACGCCTGGACGCATTGCTCCTTGCCAACTAAAGGCGAAGCAAATATTAAACAGCTATAATCTCGGTTTTGGAACCTCCTCCAGAGACCGCCGTCAACTAATGCGAAGCAAATGAATTGATTGATCCAAATCAAATAAGAGAGTTTTGATCCAACTCCCCCTTCGCGTCTGGTTACCGTAAGGTAAGCAGGCGCGAAACCTTTAAAACGGTACCTCTCTAAAATCCCTAGCTATCAGGCCCCAGGGTGAGATCCCGGCACTCTGCTGAATTCCTTTGGGGTCCAACCCTTCTCCATTTTCTTTATCTGTTCATCGGTAAAACCCAGCTCAGATATGGGAGTTTTGTTGATTACATCGATGGAGCCCTTATCTAACGAAGTTATTGACTGGTCAATCATCCATATCAGTTGACCTGAAACAATAAGAGCGACCACATAGAAGTAAGCACGGACCCTGGTGTGAAACTCTTCACTAGCTAAATATGCACTGGAAGACAGGTCGTCGTTTTTATGCTCGATATTCTTTCTCTTTGACATACACTGAGATTGCCATAGTTTCACCACAATGAACATACGGTTATTCCCATCGGCCTTTCTAATCGGCCTTACTACCAGAAAGTGGTTCCGGAAGTAGATTGAATCTCTACTCTTTTCCCGGTCAAGCCTCTTCTTCTAAACAGCCATATGCTAAACAGGAAAAACTGAAGCGCTACAAACGCAGCCGCAATAGGAAACCAGTTGGTCTCAAAGCCGTTAAAGAATGCGCCGGGAAGACTGTAGAGCTGACTATTCATGGTGCTCTCAGCGAACACTTGATTTATTCTGATTATCGAAGAGAGTGAATGAAGTAAAAACCCGCAAAGTTCAAAAGTAAATGTCAGGGAAAGTAAGAAAAGCCAGCCGTCACCTTGCTCAGTACTTATGCCATGGCGATGGGAATACAACAAGTCTTTCTGAATAAGAATCAGTCTAACTAAAACCAGCAATGAAACCAGGAAGAAAAATGACCAGAGCCCTGTGTTGAAGAGCCGGAAAAGTAAGGTGAGAGTATCGTACTGGCTCAAGTAAGTTATATAGCTGGCGGTTACCAGACTCCAAACAAGAAGCAAGATACGAATTTGCATTGGAGAGACCTTTTTTGCTTTGTTTTTCTCCTTTTGAATCAGTGCGATTCTCGGTCCTGTACCACTGGCGACTGATTGCAGGTCTCGTAGAAGTTCCTCCATGTACTGATACCGGCTTGCCGGTTTCTTTTCCAGGCAATGAAATACAATTCTCTCCATGGCTCCGGGTATGTTGAGAAAAGCGAATTTACTTCGAAACCGGCTTGGACGCTGATTTAACTGTTTCAATATAGTCTTAACTGGATTCGGAGATGCGAAGGGTGAATGTCCCGTAAGAAGCTCGTACATAACACAGCCAAGGGAATATATATCCGTTCGATGGTCGACGACTTCGCCACGACACTGCTCGGGACTCATATACTGGGGGCTACCTACAACCTCTCCGGTCATGGTGATTGTCTCCATGTCGGCACCGGATATGCTATCAAAAGCTATTCCGAAATCAACAATTTTAATGGTGGGCTCGCCATGGAAGTTGTTTACAATTATGTTTCCCGGTTTTAAGTCTCTATGAATAACTCCCTTTCCATGGGAGTACAGCATCCCCTCGCAAATCTGCATAAAGATTGGCAATGCTCTTTCAACACGAATATAGGTCTCTTGCTCCATGATCTCGGCAAGACTCAAGCCACTTTCATACATCATGGCGATAAATGGAGCACCATTAGCGGTGATACCGTGATCAATCACTGATACTAGATTGGGGTGATCAAGCTTGGCGGCGGTGGCAGACTCGATCTCAAAACGTCTCTTAGCTAGAGGGCTCTTGACCAGGTCTGACTTCATCAATTTTAGAGCGCAATCAATTCCCAACTCGCGATCATGGACTTTGAGCAACCAGCCCATACCTCCGCTCCCTCTTACTTTGAGAAGCTCATAGCGATCCGGCAGCATGTCGGCGATCTCTTCGACAGCCAGGGGGTCGTCACTTACACTGTCTCGTAAGTGACCGGTTCCACATCGGCATCGGTTAAAATCAAAAATCCAACCGGAAAGAGAACCCAGCGATTGCCTGGACATAGGCTTGTTGCAAAATGGGCATAGATTTCGCACCTCTGTTTTTTTTCTGTCGAGAGGATCAGTCATCGTTACCTGGCTCCCGTTCAAAAAACAAATAGTCACCATCGACTATCCGCGCCGCCCTATCCCTCTCCAAGAGACCGGACAATGTGTTTGGCGAAAGTTCTCGCACCAGAATCTTGGCTTTCTTCTCAAACTCCCTACTTGATTCCATCTCTCCGGAGATGGACTTATATCTGGCGCACTCAAGCAGAAACTTGTACTCTTCAAAAACACCATCGTCTTGCAATTGCCCAAAGTTTATCCGCTGAAAAGCACTTTCAGACTCAGCAAAAACTCTCTGGGCTTCTTCTAAGTCACCGGACAAGGCGGTAGCGATCGCAAGTCTTATGCCTACAGTAGCCAATCGCATTGGATTGTCGCTCTTCTTATAAATTTGTAGAACTCGCCGGTAAGCACTCTTTGCCTCGGAGTATCTCTTTGCCCGGGTATAGAAGTTAGCATAGGCTCTCAATACTCTCCGCCCTTCAAAGGAATTGAAATCGGGGGCGGCTTTCGACTCCAGTTTCTTGTAAATAGATTCCGCTTCACCCAACTCACCTTCAAGACTCAATGAATAAGCCAATCTCAAGCGATCCAGAAAACGATCAGAGTCGGACACATCGACCTGTTCACCAAGGCTCTTGTAAATAGCTGTGGAACTTTTATAGTCTCCAGCAGCTAAATAATCATCTCCCAATCTTCTTAGAAGGAAAGTAGAACCACTCAACTGTGGCTTCCTGAGAAGAGAAAGTGCTTCTTGGCGCAGGGAAGAGGCTTGCTTAGATCGATCTAGTTTATCTGCCAGAACTGCTCTTTTTCTAACAACCTTAAATAGAAAGCGCTCGTTATCTTCTTCCTTAGCCAGGGTCATTGCCTTATCGTAGATAGATTCAGCCTCTTTGTAATAGCCCCTGGCCATGCATGCGTCTGCAAAATCGGCAAGTACATCCTCTTTCACCACCACCGGTGCGGGCAAATAGAACCCTTGGAATATACTAATACCTTTTACTCCTTCATGGTTGTGTCGATCATCTATGGCAAGCTGATACAACTTCGAAAAATACTTCCTGGCAGTTTCTAATTTGCCCTGATCTAATTCGATAGCGATTAACAGTCGATAAAACGGCTGAAGATTCTGAGACTTATCTCCTCGCTCTTGCAACAATTTCAAACCTTCACTGATAGACTTTCCAGCCCCGTTCAGATCTCTGGAATCATAGAGAAACTCTGCCTGGAGTAACTTAGCAAATGGCTTGTTGTGGTCGCTGGCAACAGAAACCAGGTCATCTACAACTCTACTCTTTTCGCGCTTTTCAGCGTAGGACATACTATTGATTTTTGACAAATTCAAAAACCAAGAATAGTCCTTTAAAAGAGCGAAACTAAGTACAGTTCCGGTCAATACTGTTACCGTCAACACAAAAAGAAGTAACTGCTTCGCCACCTTCACTCCATATGGTGCGTTGTCTCCGCGTCTCTTTTTAATCGGCTCACCTTTTTCTATTCTCTTTAAATCACCACACAAAGAACTCGCGGACTTGTATCTGTTTTCGGGGTCCTTTGCCATACAGATCAAAACTACTTCTTCCATAGACTCAGAAATAGCTATCGCGGCATCAAACGAGTTCATGCTCCTGGGATTGTCATAAAGGTGCTGGAGCACAATTTTGACAGGACTATCGTCATCAAACGGAGGCGAACCCGTCAAGCATTCATACATCAAACAGCCCAGGGAGTAGATATCCGAGAGCGGTCCAATCTCATCACCCTGGCACTGTTCCGGCGACATATAAAATGGACTGCCGAAAATATCACCTGTTCTGGTTATGGAAGTCGAGTCGATGGTATCCCTATCCAGTACCTTAACTATGCCAAAATCGACTATCCGCACTATCTCTTCGCCTGAGTCATTCTTTTCTATTAGAATATTGGCTGGCTTCAGGTCTCGGTGCACGATACCCTGCAAATGCATATGGGAAAGAGCATCGAGAACCTGAATAAACAAGCCCAAAGCTCTCCTTTCTTCCAATCGCGTCTCTTCTTGAAGCAACTCGGCCAGACTCTGACCATCGATGTACTCCATCACCAGATAGTGACGTCCCTCTTCGGTAACTCCGTGTCCTTCAACCTTAACAAGACCATGATGAGAGAATCTCTTCATGATCTCAATCTCCCTTTCGAAACGCCGCAACGAATCCATATCCGAGTAAAGATGTGATTGGACCAATTTCACCGCGTGAAAGGTTTCATTCTCCACATTCCGAACTTTGAATACATCGCCCATTCCACCGCCGCCCAGATTGGCAACTATCTCGTAGGGGAAAGGAAGTTTAGGCCAACTGCGATCAGTATCACTATCTACCCGCTCAAAAATGGGGTTTGGGCAATCACAAAGGTGTTCTTGCCGGATCCAACCGGTGATAGATCCTGCGGAGTCACTCTTCCCAGGCTTACCACACTTTCCGCAGACAAAGGAGAAAGAATCTTTCTCATTCATTTCATCCATTAACCAGGATCTCTTGAAGGCTCACTAAATGATTACTGCTGCCACTGTATCCTATAGATATACCAAGAAAAGCCGTGATCGCCCCCTCTAACCACAATCGAATAAATCCCTCTCTAGTCAATGGAGGAAACCTCTTGTACTCTTTAGGTAACCATCAGCCAGGAGTTGCAAAAATTTTGGTCTTACTCTTTGGTCGCTGGTCATTTGCTCTGTCTGCCCTTGTGGAAGAAGTGGTTCCTTCCTCAAGAGCCAGAGCAATAAAAGAATTTCTATTTCTGATTGATACTGATAACTGGAATGTCTAGACAGACTGGACAGCGAACATAATTTTCATTATCGGCTGCAAAGCCGGAGGAATTTCGAGTTGATATAGAACTCACACGCTCTAGGAGGGCAGCTTTAGATTGCCCTGTAGCAATTCTTCTGCGCAATAGAAAGAGTGCTATAGGAGTTACCAGACGCAATTTAGCCAGATCTAATTGAATATTATTAGTCCAATCTTGCTTAAGAATACCAGCATCTCTAATAAGAGTGTTTCGAGCCAATAGACCAAACGAAGATTGCTAAATCTCTTCAATCTCGAAAGTGCTTGTTTCGTCATCATACTGCAGTGGCATCTCAAATCTTGAATAACTAGTAACTTCAAAAATCCAAAAAAAAGATTAAACACACTTGGCAATTAGCGGGTTTTGTTGTAAATACTTTATTAGGGAAGTGAATTGCCCTGGTTCCGAGAACAGCTTCTGGTACGGAAGCGCCACAATTGAATAAACCTCATCAATAGTGCTGGCGAATTTCTATCCACTAGCAATCTGTAGAGAAAAGACAAGATTAAGTTACCCACTTTGGGCAGCAGAGATTGCCAGCATTTAGCCTGACATTGTCCGGCTTTCTGTATTAGTCATCATCGAATTACCTATTGAAAGTAATATCGGAGGTGATACCGGTTACTTGCGCATTGTTGTATTTTAACTGCGCGGTATGCGAAAAACTTCAACAGGAAATTGCTAGCAGTACCAAGTCAAATACGTAGTCACTTTACTGATTTTGAAGTACTTCTATTGTTTCCTTCAAGCAATTTATTAACAGTGTATTTTGACTTAGTTCATGCCAATTTCATTTCAATTATGACCATGCTAATGGAGGTGAATAAAAAATGCGAAAGAGATCTGAACAATTCTTTCATGATTATTTGAGAGCAGGTTCATCAGATACTCCGGATCATATTTTAGAGAGACTTAGTGAGAGCAATCACAGTCGTGTTAGAGCGAGAGTGGCTGAGAATCCTAAGACACCAACCGCGATATTGAGACTTCTTGCCTCTGATAATGATGTA